>OFFU01000330.1_pt1 | contig 54326 bp, 61 predicted proteins | sample 1521451 | NCBI WGS metagenome assembly OFFU01 (sample SAMEA3504106, study PRJEB24116) | mouse gut metagenome | biome: mouse gut; feature: mouse-associated habitat; material: faeces | place: Denmark | collected 2011 | reverse complement strand
TCGGGCGGCGGTTTTGTGTTGTTAAGTTTTTGTTTTGATGTCGTGCAAGAGTGCCTCGACCTGCGTTTTACACCAAGCGTCAACATCGCCACCGCAATTCTTTTGTATGTACGATATAACCTTGTCGGACATCTGCGCCTTCGCCGTATTGACCGCGTTTGTGAGTGCCACTTGCTGTGCCTCTTTCGTCCAACGGTCGGTACGCTTGATGTTGTCAACAAAAGTTTGTTGCGTTGCCTTTGTCGCCGCCTCGATTGCATTTAGTGCCGCCGTGAGTAATTCTTTTGCTTTTGCGTTTTTAACCTTTGACGATACAAGGGTTTTTAACTTCAGCAAAAGCCAAGATATAAGCCCGCTTGCGAGCGCACACACCGCACCGATTGCAACCTTGATAATAAGCGTCTGCCAATCCATTTTTGCCACCTCCTTTTAAGATTGATTGATATTGCGTTCCAAGCCGTCAATGCGGTGATGTGCCGATTTGACGCTTGACTCTAACGCCGCGATTTGTCGGGGTAATTCGGCAAGGTTTGCGTCGGCGACCGTTTGCTCGATACGCGATAGTCGCACGTTTTGCCCGTCGAGTTTGTCCGTTATAACGCGTGTGCTTTGCAAAAGCGTTTCGTTTTGCAATTTGATTGTATCAAGGCTCGCGTCGGCGCGGGCTGTTCTTGCGCCCTCGTCGCGTTGTTTCTGCTTGCGGGTTGCAATAAACGTAAAAAGCGTTGTAAGCCCAACAAGCCCCGATACGATAGACACCGCAAGCGCGATAATTTCCGTCGTCGTCATTATGTGTTGTACCTCCCGTAAAAAATTTTATCAAATAGTGCGTTGAGTCGCACAATGATACGATGTGCGTTGCAATGTTTCAAGTGCCCTTTGAACGATACAAACGATGTTTTGATGTCTGCAAACGCCATTTTGCCCGCGTCAAGTTTACGTTTGAAAACCCGCAACTTTCGGCGCATTTTCACGATACCGCGCGGGCGTGGTTTGATTATCACCTTGCCCGTTTCGGTTAAGACAAACCGCCGTTGCAAAAATGTTATACCGCGTGATATTTTTATAATCTGCGTCTTTTTAGCGTTTAGTTTGATACCGAGTTCACCGCAAATTTGTTTTATGTCCGACAAACACTTTTGCAAGTATTCTTTGCTTTCGTGTAACAAATAGCCGTCGTCCATATACCGCGCGTAACCCTTGATACGCAACACTTCTTTGATGTAATGGTCGAGTCTGTTCGGGTACCGCAAGGCGCACGCCTGCGATATTTGCGACCCCAACCCAAGCCCGATGTCGCCGAAGTCGTCGACAAGTTGTTTTACAAGCCCCGCAAGGCGGGTGTCGGTGTATTCACTGTCGATTATGTCTTTTAATGGTTTGTGCTCGATGTTGTCAAAATACTTTGAAAAATCAAACACAAGCGCGTACCCGTTTTTGCCGTATTTTCGATAATGACGTTGCAAGTGGCACACAAGGCGGTTGACGGCAAAATGTATGCCCTTGCCCGCCATGCACGCGCTGTTGTCGTAAATGAACGACCGCGACAATATCGGTATAAGCGAATAATCACACAAGCACCGTTGCACGACGCGCTCGCTTATGTGTACGCTTTTGATGTTTCTTTCTTTGCCGCGCTCAACACGTATAAACGTGTAAAAGCCGCGACTTTTGAATTTGCCTTCTTTCAGTTGACGGAGCGTGTCGTTTACGTTCGCAATCGCGTTTACCCTGTATCGTTGCGTGCTTGCTTTCCAACCGACACCCAAACAACACTTTTTGTAACTGTGATATAAATTGTCGAACGTAAACACCGCGTCGAAGTTGTCTGCCGCCGCCATGCTTTGCGCCTTCTTTTGTAAACGCTTTTGCTTGCGGCGTTGATACCGCGCCTCGTGTCGTTCCGTACTGTTCATAAATCAAAATTAAACCCCGTACAATCAAAATATAGTTGCGGGTTGCGATTGCAAGTGATACCAACCATTAAACCGATATACCGCAATAATCGGCAATGCAAGTAGCGTCCGATTGACCACATCGGGGTTTTAGTTTGTCCCTTGCGGGAAAGGTTGCACGCCCCTTTTGCAAAGACATTGATTTCACCCGTTTTTGCGGGGTACTTTGTCGAGTCATACATAGTCGCAAAAGCCGAAGGACACGCCGTACGAATAACCCGCGTTGTTGTTGTTGACGTTACCGTCGTTGTTGACGTACCGAAAGTTGTTCGTGTTCGTCACGTTCGGCGAACGGAGCCACCAATTGCACGAGTCGCCGCACACACGGAATTTGCGGCGCACAACCTATTTATCAAGACAAGTTGCCGTATCGCTTTTTGTCCCTTTCCTTCAGCGACGCAAGCAACTTTGCCTCCGTAGTGATAAGTGTTGCCCACTGCTCCCAAACGGTGCTTTTTATGGGCTTGTTTGCGTCGGTCGTTTTCACAAACTCGTGTGCGATGTCGATTTGCGATAATAGACATTGCAAAGTGCAATTTGCTTTTGTTACATATTCACGGCGCAACCGTGCGTCGTCCGCTGTCGTAACGTAAATACTATTTGCCGCCTTCGCATTGTTGTAAACCGCCGACGCAAGCGCGACAATGTCTTTTGTAATTAAAAACATATATCGTTTGGGGAATTTTGCACACGTTTTGATTGTGTAAATTTCCAACTCGCGGGCGGTGTCCAAAAATTGCACCGTGCTTTCGCCGCGTTGTGATTTCAAAACCGACATTGCCGCTTATTCCTCCGACACGCCGCCGTTGTTGTCGATATGTTCGGCGGGCTGTTCGGGCATTTCGATTGTTGCCCATATATCAGCGTCGGCGACGGCAAGGTTTGTAAAATCGGCGGTCGGACTTGCGCCTTCGCCAAGATAGTGCGACTCCGATGTGTCGGGGTTTATCATATACCAACCGACGGGCGCGGTATTATGCTTGTACACATAGTGCCGCTCGTCCGTTTCGATATGGAGTTCGTTGTTTTCCGTAAAAACGCGCCCGTTGTCGGCGGTTGCAATTACATTGTTGCCCGCGATAGGTGCGGGCGTGGTCGCAAAATACTTTGTCATATTGATACTCCTTAATATTTATTTGCGGGTTTACGCGCCCCATACAAGGGGCGCGATTGCCCGATTTGTGATTAAACGCAAAAGCCGAAGGACACGCCGTACGAAGTACCCGCGCCGGTGGTGTAGACGTAACCGCCGTAGTAGACGTACCGAAAGCTGATCGCGTTCGACACGTACGGCGAACGGAGCCACCAAGAGCACGAGTCGCCGTCACCGTTCGATAAACCTTTAACGTAATTCGGGTTTCCGTAATAGTCGCCCTCGTAAGCATTGTTGCGCATAAAGTACGGGTATTGTTTGCCTTCGTTTGCGTATGTTGCGGCGGTTGTGCCGTCGACCTCAACTTCGGAAAGTAAAAACAATTTGTCGTTTGTTGTTGTGATTGTTGTCGATTTGTTGCCCGCCGATGTTTGCTTTTTAACTTCGATAATGACGTTTTGCAAGCCGCTCGGCAACTGCGACAAAAGCGTTGCCATAACACTTGTGCGCATTTTGCTTGACTCCCAACCGCCAACATTTGTGTCGCTTGCGTTCATTTGATAGCGTGTCGCAAGGCAATTTTTCAAACCGAAGGTAATTCCTGCGGGCACGTCCTCGTCGTTGTCTGCGTCGTAATAATAGTCGTGCCAAAAATCAAGTATTACAAGCGTTATTTTTTCGCCTGTCGAAAGCGTGATTGTTTTTTCATCGCCGATATTAAACAACATCGGTGCCCGACCCGCACGTGCGATTTGAGATATTTCCGACCATGACATCGAGTCGAGGTCGTATTTTTTCTTTCTAAACGACGGCAAAGACGACCAAGCCGTTTTACCGTCGCCGATTTTAACAACGTCATTTGTTGTGTCGTAGCCAAACTCGCCCGCCGCAAGTACGGGGTTTTTGCTTGCCCATTGCGACGCGGTGCCCTGCCTTTGTTTCATTTTCCAATTTACGGTTTTTGTTGCCATGATAACCTCCTTATACGCCGCCGCCGTTGATTGTCACGGTGTCGGAGCCGCGCACAAGGTCGGCTCCGTCCGAAAGGTCGGTGGACGCGTGCGGCACACTGTTTGCGTCTGCCTTGCCCGCAAGCGCGGTTGCAACACCGCCCGATGTAACGGGGTTTGTACTGCCCACCGTCGGGGTGGTATCAACCGTCAATGCGTTTTGTTTTGCGTTCCACGCCGCCTTTTCCACGTCCGTTACGGTGCGGTGCGTCGCGTCCTGCGCCGCGTCCGCAAGATTACCCGACTTGCCGATTGCGGCGATGTCGGCGGTCTTTGCGTACGGTACAAGGTCGCTTATTTTTGCATAGTTTGCAAGCGTCGCCGAAAGTATTGTGTTGACATCGTCGGCGGTCAAAAAGTTTGCGATTGCGCCCGTGACATAGTCCTTCGTTGCGTAATTCGACAAGTCAATCGTTTGCGTTCCGAGTGCCTCCCAAGTGTTGTTGACGTAGATGTACTCGGTAAATAAGTTGCCCGTTTCGGTCGTTGATGTTTTCAGCAAGTATACGGTCGTTGCGCTTATGTCGCTTGTCGGCAAAGAATTTACGACCGCGATTGCAAACTTCGGTATCGCCGATATTACCGCGTTAAGGTCGGCGAGTTTGTTGTCGATTGCCGCCGCCGTGTAATAGTTTACAAGGTCGGTCACGGCACGTGTAATAAACTGTGACACGTCGGGTATTTCGTCTTTACCTGCTTTACCTGCAAGCGCGGCGGCGATACCGCCCGATTTTACGGGGTTTACACTGTCCGTTGTCGGCGCGTCGTCAAAGGTTAAAGCGTCTTGTTTTGCGTTCCACGCCGCCTTTTCCGCGTCCGTTACGGTGCGGTGTGTCGCGTCGTCGATAAGGTCGGCGAGTTCGCGAGCACCCGACACATACGGCAAGTCAACCCAAGCCGTTACGCCGTCGCCGATTTTAATTTCAAAGGTGCCGTCGGGCTTGTACTCGGCGCAAAGTTCGCGCATTTCGGGTACGGGGTTTGCGTTTTCCCATTCGGCGGTTGTGCCGCCGCGTACAATGAGTTTCGCAAAAAGTGTTTTGTTTTCGTTCATTATGGATTACCTCCGTTTATTATTTCGATGTTAAGTCCTGTTGTTTCGTTTTCGAGTTTTTCAACGCGAGCCGTTAAATCTTGTATAACGGCGGGGTGTTGTTGCGCGATTGCGACATCGGCGGGTATAGTACGCGAAAGTGTGATTGTGATTGCCTCCGTCTGCCATACCGTGATGTCGGTATCAGTGCCGCCGCCCTCGAATTGTATTTGTAAATCAAACGCGGCGTATATCGTCGTTTTGCGACGCAATCGGTATATCAACCGTATTTCGTCGTCGGTGACGATTTTTTCAACGCGCGTGTCTTTGTCGTAATACGCCGCCTTTACGTTTTGCAATTTGATATATGGTGTGTATTCCGCAAGGTCAAGCCCCGACGCGGTCTTGCGCTTTATTACAAATTCGAGTTTGTCCGCAAGGTTGTTGCCTTGTATGCCGACGGCATAATATTTGATAGGGCTTGCCGTATCATAAAAATTGATAATCATTAAACGCCGCCTCCTTCGATAATGATTTCGTCGGTCGTTTCGACCACGTTTGCGACATCGTATATCGCGAGCACTTCACCGTTGCGTTTAACGGTGGAGCCTTGTCCTGCAACAATCGCCTTTTCAAGTTCGGCGATTTCGGCGGTCATTTCGGCGTGTTGCTCCGCAACTGTCGCCACTGCGCCGTCGGCTTTACTGTTTGCCGCGCTTGCCGTATTGTTCGCCGCATTTGCGGTTGCAACTGCGTTGTCGGCTTTATTATTCGCGGCTTGCGCCGTCGTGTTTGCCGCGTCCGACGTTTTAACCGCATTTGCCGCATTTGTCATGGCGGTTTGCGCCGTCGCAAGAGCATTGTCGACAATAGTTTTAATTTTTGCATAGTCCTCCACCGCCCCGATAAGTTTTTGTAAGTTCGTAATTTGCGTGCCCGATATAGCAAAAGAATATATCGGCAACTCATACACTTTGTTGACGTTGTCCGCGTTCGCCGCGTAAACATCGTCTTGTTGTAATTGAATTGCGTCAAGCGTACGGTTTACATAAACAACAAAAGTACAGTTTTCGGAGTCCGACGGGTGGTACGTTTCAATGCGGGCGCACACATACCCGACAAAGCCGTCAAAAATTTGCAGCGAAAGCGTTTCGGGAGCCGTGACTTCGTTCATACGCCCTTGAATAACAAACGCGCCCGTGCCGATTTGAATTTGTTGACCGACAACGGTTGCCGCAAGTTCGGAGCCGTACCCCTTGTAATAACCGTTTGCTTTGTTTTGGTCGATAAAGCGTGATTTTACTTCGAGCGCATAAAGATTTGCGGCAAAGTTGAAAACGCCTTGATATGTTACGGGTTTAATTGCCATTTGCTTTTTGTACCTCCTTAACCCTTGATAATTTCCGTGAGTAGTATTTTCTTAAAACCCAACTTGATTTTTGTCGATTGCCCGCTTGCGTCCAATTTTGTAATTTTTTCGCTTATAGGCAATGTCTTGTACAATCTGCCGTCATAATACAAGTCAACCTTCGTATAAAGCGGGTACACGGCAAAGTCGAGCGGGTCAATCGTAATGTTGTTGTCAATTATGATGTTATCGACATACCGCGAGTTTGCAAGTTCGTATACGGCGTTAAATTGCGCGTCGGCGAGATACTCGCTTTCAAACCACTTTTGTTTGACGGGGTAAAGTCGCCCGCCGATGTTGCCGTCTGCGTCCGCTTGCACGATGTTGTTGTCTTTGTCGCGGTAATAGTAGCGCGTCGCAATGGTTGTCGGGCGGGGTTGATATTTCGGCAACATTTTGGGTGTGCCGTCGTCATTACATACGGGGTTGCCACTTGCGTCCGTTTCTTGCACGTCACTGTAAATGATATTGCCGTCCGTGTCCGTTTGCGGTGTTTCGACGTTATATTTGATTGTTGCAACGGCTTTGTTTGTCGCCGCCGATGTAGTTGTCAACTCGTATATAAAATCGCTTAAATTGACCGCGACCCGTTCGGCGCATTTTGTAAATTTGAAAACGATTTTACGGGCGACGACATCAAACTTTGTTTCGATGTTGTATTCGTAGTATTTCAAATAGCATTTCAAAAACGAGTATGCGTTTTTGATTTGGTATGTACCTTGCAACGAGCCGTACGTTTCGGTTGTGTCGGTGTTGTCGTCGGGTATGATTACTTCGACGGCAATTTTTTTGACCGCCGCGTCCGCACCGTCAAACACTGCCGCCGCCACCCTGCGGAATATTGCCGACAATCTGCCGTCAAAACTGCCTTCGGGCGTAAAGTCGAGCAATATTTCGGTATCAAAAAGTGATTTGAAGTCAAGTCCTTTGACCGAGCGTTTGTTGTATTCGGGTGTGACAGTATCGGCAAAACACGCATAAACGTAATTGCCCGCGTCGTCGTTTACGATTGCGATTTTTGCGTCGTTTATGTCGACATCGCAAACGCCTTCAGCGGTGAAGGTGTCGTTGTCGTAAACGCGTTGCGTCAAGTCATACGTCGCGTTGTCAACGTTCGTGATGTGTTCGACGTTTTCGTTGTAAATAGCGATATACATTGCCGCCGCCCTCCTTAATCAAACAAATACCGCTTGACCGCAAGCGATATTGCGCCCGCGTCGGTATCTTCCATATTTGACCCGATGTAATACTCGCCCTGCGGCAAGTATAAAAACGATTGCTTTGTTTTGTCGGTAAGCCCGTACCCGTTCGTTGATACGCCGTCGGTCGTTACCGTGATTTTTTTGGTTGTCGGCTCGATAATAATTGTTGTACCGTCCGCATTGTTTGTTGCGAGCGCAATTTCGGCGACGCGGTGCCCGTCAAGCGTTTCAATGTAAATGTCGATGTCGTTTTCGATGTCGCCCGTGATTGTGATTGTAATGGGCGCGTCAACGAAAAACGGGTTGCTTATGCGTTGTTTTTTCTTGAATACGTGCCCCGCAAAGCCGAACGGAAAACCGAGCGGGAATTTTGTTTGCCCTGCGTCGGTGTTTTTCAACGCGAAAGACTCCTCGACTTTTTCATACCAATACGTTTGACGTTCAAACACGAAAGGCTCGACAAAAACGCCTTCGTCGGTGATTTCTGTTTTACTGTTCGATTTCAAAATGACATCGCAATATTTGTCGGTCACGCCGTCGTCGTACTCGAATAAAAACAACGATGTGCCACACGCCGCCAAAAAATTCAACAACGATTTGTAATTCAAATAACCGTCGGAGCCGTCGGCATTAAAGTATATTTGCAACTCGATATTTTCAAACGACGGCGTAACGTTGACAAGGTGCTTGCCTTTGTCGCTGTCCTTATAGGAAAGCGCAAAAGCGTTGCCAAGCCCTTTCGGCTCTGCGGCAAGCGCATTTTTGCCGTTTAAGTCAAACGTTTTCGAGCCGTCGTATGTGTGTAAGTAAAATTTACGCATTACATCGCCTCCGCAAGTTTAACGTTTATTTGCCGCACCATTTCGTCGACATCGACTTCGGCGGCATAGTTTTGTATAACGACTTGCACGTGTTGCGTCGTATTGTTCGTTGAATAATCGTTGTTGTAAATGTCGCCGCCCGTACTGCCCGCGCCGATTTGGTCGTATGCGCCGCCGCCCGATGTCGCGGGCGGTGTATCGTCAATTATTGCGTTTACGTCGTCGATGTCGTCAATGTCGCTCGTGTCGATACGCAACTTAACTTCGGCGATACGGTCGATATGTACGCCCAACCAACCAAGAGCACCGTTTACGCCGTCAATCAACCCGTTGATAATACCGATTACAAAGTTGACCGCGTCCTCGATTACGCCGAGCACAAGGTTTATGACCTTAATTACGCCGCCAAAAATCTTGTTTACGATATTGCCGAAAACTTGAAAAAGCGGCGCAAGCCAACCAAGCAATGTGCCAAGCACCTGCAACGGCACTTGTAATGCTTGTAAGCAAATACGCATGGGTATAAGCGCAATATCAATAAACGGTTGCAACAAGCCAAAAATCATTGACAACATATCAAAAAACGGTTGCAACGCTGTGACGACCATATTTATGATTTGCCCAAGTATGCCGCCGATAATGTCTAATATCGGGGTAAGCAAGCCCATAATTTGATTGAGTAACGACATCACAACATCAAGCACGGGTTGTAACGCCGACCCAAGCACGCCGACAAGATTGTTTATACTTTCGCGGAAAGCCTCGCATTGCGTATAAAGTATGACAAGCACCATTGCAATCGCCGCAATGATAAGTATTATAGGGTGCGCGGCAAGCCCCGAAAGAGCCGCCGATAACTGCGGTATTGCTTTTATGATACTGCCGACCGCCGATACAAGTTTGCCAACGCCGATTGTAAGCGGCGCAATCGCGGCAACAACAACCATTGCCGCCATTGCAAATTTTTGTTGCCCGACGGTAAGTTGTGAAAACCACTCCGCGAGCGATTGCAATTTCGGTATCAATTTGTTTTGTAACGCGTCGACGATAGATTGCACAAGCGGCATTACCGCCGCGCCGAGTTGTTGCGTAACTTTTTTTAACGACTCCTTCAGCAAATAAATTTTGTCGTCAAGTACCGCAAGCGCGGCGACCTGTTCGTTTGTAAGCGGCGACATCTGCGCAAACTCCGACTTAAATTGATTGATTGCGTCGGTGCCCGCGTTTAGATACGGGAGCATTTGGTTTGCGATTTTGTCGCCAAAAATTTCGTTTGCATACGCGGCTTGCAATGTCTTATTTTCCATACCCGCGAGCGCGTCAATCAAACCGTCAAACATTTCCTCTTGCGAGCCGAAGTTGTCTAAACTTAACCCCAAGCCCTGTATTGCTTTTGTTGCGTTGTTTACGGTACCCGACGATAAATCAAGAAGTGCGGCGCGTCCCTTGATAAGTGCTTTATTAAACACTTCCCAATCAACGCCCGCTTGCGCCGTAACGTATTGCCACTCTTGTATTTTTTCAGCCGATACACCAAGCCGCAACGCCAAGTCGTCAATTTCTGCGCCTGCCGCCGCCGCTTTTACGCCGAGTGTTACGGTACCCGCCGCCGTTGCCGCCGCAAGCGCGGAAAATGGCGCGAGAGCCTGCCCCGCGCTTTGAATTTGCCCGCCGACTTTTTGCACGCTGTCGCCGATTGCATTAAACTTGATTTGATTGATTTTTTCAAGTTGCTTTTGCAACTGTTGTGCGCTTAATTCGGCTTGCGCAAGTTCTTTGCTCAATCTTTCGTATTCGGCGGTATTGACGTTGCCTTCTTTTTCAAGGTAAGCAAGGCGTTGACGCAAAGTATCAACGTTTGCCGCCGTTTTGTCGATTGCCTCTTGCGCGACTTTTTGCGCACGCGCAAAGGTCGCGGAGTCGAATTTCAACTCCAACGACTTTTGCAATGCGTTTAATTCGCTTTGTGTTTCCTTTGCCGACTTGCGGCAAGCGTCCATACCTTTTTTGAAGTTTGCGGCGTTTGCGGTTATATCAACCGTTAAGCCGCGTATTTTTTCAGCCATTGCCGCCTCCTTTCAAAAATTTTACCGCGTCCGCTTGCGATATATCGCGCACATTGACGTTGCGGTCGGCTTGCGCACGCTTTGACTTCTGCTTTAATTGCATTTTTATATTTGTAATATCAAGCGAAAGCAAAAGCACATAAAGGTCGGTAAAATGCGTACGGGCGATAAATACATCGGGTATTTTATGCTCGACACACTTTGCCATTAAAGTGATAAATCGCGGCACAATCAAGTCGTTTTTGCGGTTGTTTCGCACGTTCGGGTTTAACTTGTCATACAACCGCAAAAGTGCTTGACTGTGCGCCATTAGTTTTTTGAGTCTGTCGTTGCGCTGTCGAGTATGATTTCAAACACGACTTTGATTTTTTCGACAAGTTGCGCAAGTCGCTTGCCGTCAACCGTATTGAATAATTGACAAAACGATTTGAAGTCGGCGATGTCGTCGCCTTCCAAAAAGCAATACAAGGCTTTTAAGTGCGACAAAACGTGTACCGTGTCAATTTTGCCTTCGTCGCGCATACGCTCGATGTACGCAAAAAGCGTTTCGTTTTTTGCGTTGTGCGGGAAGTTCGCCTCCCAACGTTGTTCGGCAAAAAGCGATGTGTCGATTGTGACGACGATTTCTTTGTCGACGGTGACAAGTTTTTTGGTCTTTTCGTCGAGCGACGTTTCAAAGGTCGGTAAAGTTGTTTTAATCATACCGTTACCACCTTACGCCTGCGAGTCGGGCATTTCGGGCAACACGACTTCGTCACCAAACGTATCGTACCCCTCGTCGTCGGGCGTTACCGTCATTTGCCATACGATAACGACGTTGCCCTTTTCGTCTTTCCACTCGGCACCGTTTGCGCCTTTCAAGGGCACGCCTTCGATTTCAAGCGGCGTATCGAAAGTCGACTCGTTGATGTCGTCGGTGTTTTGGTCGAACGACTCCGACGGGCGGGACGACGTAACGCCGTAAAGCCAAGTTTTTGCAACGGGTCTGCCGCCGTCCTCGTCAACGCCGCAAGTTTCAAAATAAATGCAATGCGTTACGGTCTGTTGTTGCTTAATATCGGCAAGCCCGTTTTTAAGACGCTTTTTGCGCCCCATTGCGATTTCGTATTCGTCGTTGACGTTATTTGTCGACATCGTGCCCGTTTTGCCTTTGTCGTTTACGATAGCGCAAAGACGGCGACCGTCGCCGAAAATCTTTTTGACGGACGAGTCGGACTCCAACGCCATTTTTGTTGCGGTGCCGTACGGCAACGGTTTTGCCCACCCGTGCGGCGCGGTTGCGTCGGGGGTTGCATACTTGATGTTTTGCACATTAAAACGCACAAGCGTTTTTTTGTTTTCTTTCATGGGTTTAATTACCTCCGTTATTCAAAGTATTTTTGATTGCCGCGAATATCTGCGGCTCGGTTGCGTCAAAGCATTTGCGTATAAACCCGTAATGCTTTGTGTTTTCGCCGTATTCCAACACTTGCGATAAAGGCACATCGGCGCGAGCCTCGCCCTTGCCGCCGCCTTTTTTCTTTCGGTGCACCACACCCTTCGCGGTCTTTGTGTTGCCGACGTATCGGTGGTTTGGGTATTCCTTTTTGATTTTCCAACTATGCGCCATTTCGCCTGTATCACGCGGTGTTGCTTGTTCAAGGGCTTTGACGAGCACTTCTGCACCTGCTTGTATTGCCTTTTGCCGCACGTCAAACATCTGCTCCGAGTAGTCGTCCAAGATGTCGCCGATAGCCGCGTCAAGGTCGGTTAAGTTTACTTTTTCAGCCACTGTCCGTTACCCCGATATACAAAAACTCGACACCGACCCCGCGATACCCGTTGTCGGTTTCGGGTAAATCGTGCTCACCGTTCGCAAGTCTAAAACGCGGGTCGGCTTTGAAGGCTTTTTTAATTGCCTTTATGCGCCGCTCCGCGTCCTTGTATCTTGCGTCGGTTTTGTCGTAAGTGTAATAATAATTGACATCGACATATTGCCGCGTAAGTTGCGCGTTGCCGTCGCCGTACGCACCGTCGCGGCTTGATACAAGGCGATAAACGACATACTCGTCATTGTTGACGGGCACCGTCGAGCCTTTGATTGTATCGACCTTGACGCGCCGTATGTGGTGCGATAGCACACCGTCGGGCAATAGCAATTCGTCAAGTTTTTTTTGCATAATGTCGGTGATTGTCATTGATTACCTCGCGACATACTGCTTGACGTTAAATTCAAGCATTTTGTTTGCGTTCAAATAGTTATCAGCCGCCGACGCAAGCACAAACACGCTTGCCGCGTCCGTCCTGCCGTAAAGATAAATGCGCACATCGCCGTTTACCAACGCGTCGTATATGCGACGCACAAACGGCATACGCACACGCGCGGGACGTATAACATTGTCGGCTTGTTGTTGTATTGCGACCGCACCGTACGAGCCAAGCCATTCGCAATAAAAGCAATCGGTCATTATCGGCGTGCCGTCGGTATTTGTGCCGACGCGCACTTTGATTGTTTCCCATGTTGTCGACGCGCCGCCGCCCGCCGTGTACGATGTCGATTGCTCGGCAAACTTAATCAACGTACGGGCGCATTTGACTTGTTGCTTTGCCACGTTCGTCACCTCCGCAACTGCGATATAAGCGCAACAACCATACCGTCTTTTTTTATGATTGCGTCGTTGTCGCCTTTGTCGCGATAGTCTGCCCATATCGCCTTAACCGAGTACGCGCGACGAGATGTCAACTTGTCGTCGGGCACCCCACTTTCGCGCATAAATTCGGTTGCCTCGTCGATGTAGCCTTGCACTATTGATTGTTTTTGCGGGTCGCTGTCGTAGTAACCCAAAGAATATAAGATTTGGTCAACTTCCGTCATACCGTCCCTCCTTAATCGTTCGCCGATTATGCGTTGCCGTACTTCAGCAACCCGCAATCAATCGTTGTGTTTTAGCCTGCCGACGCGGGCGTGGTCGCTTTCTTGCCGTAATAGAATTTGCTCGGAGCCGCTTTGCCTGCCACCATAAGATGTGCCGTATATTCGATAATGCGGGTCTTGCCGTGTACTTCTGCGTACACTTCGGTGGGTTTAACAAAGTTAAGCAAATAGTTTTTCGGGTTGCCGATTACAAAGTCGCCGTCGTGCAAACTTTCGTCGACTTCGACGGGCACGGTTGCAATCGACGATATGCCCGCGTTGTTGTAAAGCGGGAAAATGTAACGACCGTCTTTGTCTTTTTCAAACGCCATGTCAAGCGACATCGAGCGCGAGATGTAAATTTTTGCGCCGATACGTGCGCGACGGGAAAGCGAAAGCAAACCCGTCTTAATTGCCGCCGCCTCGTTGCCCGCACTGTACGCGGTGCCCTGCGTTGCGCCGACCGTAACGCCCGCAATGCGCTCGTCGGCACCCGTACCGTAAAGCACTTCGTCGGCGAGCAATAAGTTCATTTCGTTTGCAAGGTCTTTCAACAAATACTCGGCAAATTCCTCGTCGGTAAGTGCCAAAAGTTCCATTGTGACCTCAATCGTAAGCGGGTAATTGCCTTGTGCAAGCGTAAGTTTGCCCCACTTGATAGAGCGGTCGTCTGCCTTGACGGTTTCCTTTTTGCCCTTTGTTGCGCCGTTGCTGTCCTCGACAACATAAGGGAATATCAACGCGCCCTTGATGTGCGAAGGCGCGACATCGCGGTAAAACGCGGAGTCGACGGTATCAAGTTCGAGCAAGTCGTAAAGCACGTTTTGCGGAATAAACACGCCGCCGTTGTTTACGCCGTCAACCGCCGCCGACGGTTGCGTGTAGGTTTCGCTCGTTGTGGTAATGGCGATACCGATTGCGCGTTTTTCGTTTTCGTTAAGTGTCGCGGGCAATTTATCAAGTGCCGCGCGTACCTGTTTGCCGAAAGCCGAGCGAGCATAGCGCAACGCGGTTGCTTTGTCCATATCGGGCGTTGCAACGCCGTTGTGGGCGTTTGCGCCGTTTGCCGCGATAATCTGCTTGCCGCGTTCCTCTGCGCCGTTGTCGGCGGGTTTAGGGGTCTTTTCGCGTGCGGCGCGAAGTTCTGCGTCGTGGTCGTCCTGTGCTTTGCGTGCCGCGTCCACGTCTAACTGTTCAACGGCATAGTCGATTTTTGCCACTCTTGCCTTGATTTCGGCAAAACGCTTTTCGTCTGCGCCGTCAATTTCTGCGATAAGTGCGGCGCGTTCTTCCAAAAGTTCCTGTTTGGTTTTCATAGGTTTTTCAAACCCTCCTTAAATAAAAATTTTTCTTTTGCAAGCCGTAAAGCCGCTTGCTCGCCTGCCGCCCTTTTTTCGTTGTCCAACGCCGCCGCCGTGCGTGCTTGTTCAAGTACGCTTTTTGCGTTGTCCAACGCGGCGGAGCGGGCGTATATCGAAGTTTGCGGGTATGCGCCGTCATTGACCGCCGATACCTCGAAAACTTTTGATATTTTTGTTATGCGACGGTGTGGCAAGTCGGTATCAAGCCCCGACCATTCGTCGCCGTCTATTTTGACCCCGAAGGCAAACGACATATCGCCGATGTCCTCGCGGTCGACCGCCGAGCATAATTCGCGGGCGGTGCTATTGTTTTGCACGTCAAGTCGTGCGTTTATGTGTAAACCCTGCGCCGTGACTTCCGCGTCCATAGTTGAACGTTTGCCGCGACGGTGACGCGCAAGCGGTATCATACCGTCGTTATGATTGACCATAAACTTGATGTCGGTTAAGTCTGCACCGTCAAGCGCGTGCGGGTCTATTTCCTCCGTAAAAAAGTTGCCAATTTGCGTGCGCACACCAAACACAATCGGGTACCCTTCCACCACGCCTTCCAACGGTTTAATATTGACGGGCGTTGCGTCGGGTGCCGCACGATATACAATGCCGTTTTTGCCGCTTTCGGGCGGCGTTTGTCCGTTATTCAACATCGGTGTCACCTTCCTTTTTGTCGGGCGCGTCCGCGTCCGTATCGTCGTTGTTTGTTGCGTCGGGTGCCGCACTTGCTTTGCCTGCACCCTTTATTGCCTGCATTTGATATTTGTCGGCAAGCGTTGCATTGATGTAGTTTAACGACACGCGCGTGGGTTGCCCGTCGGGTTCGTACCCAAGCAACTCGCGGCGTTCGTCACGGGACAAAAGCGCGTCGTCTTTTGTTAGTTCGGCGATTTGTTGCCGACGTTCAAACGACAACGATTGCACCAACTTGTCGTAATACTTTATCGTGTGCCCGTACGCAAGTTGTCGCGGCGTAAATAACGTGACCTTCATTGACTCCGCAATCGACATCAACAAACCCTCGACCGCCGTTTGATAAAAAGCGGTGTACTCGCTGTCGGTGTATTTACCCAAGAATATCGGCAAAGACACGCCGAACGGCGACAATATTTCGTCACGCAAAAATGATAAGATATTCGTCGGTATGTCCGTTGCGTTGATGTTTATGGGCGTGAAGTCGCTCTCGTAGTCTGTCGCAACGATACCGTATTTACTGTCAAATAGGTGTTGCTCAAACTCGTCACGCGATAGCGTTTTTTTGTCGACATCGGCAACGGTTTTCATTGACAAGATACCTTTTAGCGACAAACTCGCCTCCAATGATTTCGGTATCGACTCTTTGATTACGTGCAATGTCTGCAAGTTTCCGAGCAAGTCTTTATATTCACCGCCGCCGCTTGCGCCCCCGCCGAAGTATGCGTTTGCGCCATAATCGTAACGTATGTGTATGATGTCGGCATACGGGCAATCGAGCGTCAATTCGCCGTTTGCGCTTTGTAGTTCGATACGCATTTCGTCGCCCGCATAGTATAATTTGACCGTTGCGTTTTCAATCGGGTAAAAGCCGCGCGTTTCGCGACGCACCGAGTTTGTGCCCGCAATCGGTACCTCGTTGTATGCCCAATAGATAAAGCAATTTTTGTTGACGATTGTTAAATACGCAATCTTGTATAAAAACCCTTTCAGCGCACAAAGTGGGTTGACACGGGCGGCAAGCACGGCGTTGATGTCGTCGTCGGTAACTTCAATGCGGTGCGGGTTTTGTCTTTCGATAACCGACTTAATGTTGCACTTTGACACTTCCTCGCACACGCGATGTATTGCGGTTTTGACCATGTCCGATTTGTGAATATCGACACCGAAAGACGAAAAAAGCACTTGATTGTTTACAAACCGTCTTGCATACGTGTTTGCCTTATTCCAACCGAGCAAATTTTCGATTGCCTGTTTTAACGCCACGCTTTAACCTCCTTGCAAAATAAAAAGTGGGTCGAGATACTACCAACACGCAATTTGCGTGCGATTGATAGCATATCGACCCACTTGTTTTTGAGAATTTGACCCAAAAATGGGGTACTCGCCGACATCTGCCGACGGATACGTTTATTAAATTGCCTTCATTATACGCATTTTTGCGGGTGAAGTCAATAGTTTGGTACGGGCTTTTGGTAAAATTATACCGTTATTTGCCTTCTTTTTTGATAGTGAACGTGTACTCCTGCTTACATATCGGGCAATAGTATGTAACGTTTGTAACCCCGTTGCGCGCGTCATAACGTCCCAAAAGACGATTGTGGACGGGGCAACGTATTTCGCGTTGATATTCTGTTGCGGGTTTTGTTTTTCTTGTTTCGTCGTTCATACTCAACCTCCGATTTTTGCCATAAATTCCGACTTGCACTCACGCAATGCGGCGTACGCAATAACCTTTGACATTGTGCCGTCAATTTTATTGCCGATGTACCCGCCGATTTTTTCGGGCATTACAAAACCTTTTTTGTCGACGCGTATTGCGGTATTTTGAAAACACCATGTACACATTTCGTTTGCGTTGTAATTGACGTGCCGCGCTTGCAAGTCCGTTTCAACGTTACGCGTCGGCACGTTCAAACTTTCGCACGTCATTTTGATTTTTGTCATTACATCTTGCCCGAAGTTGTGTGCCGTGATTTTCGCAAATTCCTTCGCGTGCCATTCGTCATACCCGACGCGGAGCGGGCGTATGTGATACGCGTCGTAAATTTCGCGTATATAGTTTGCGACAACATCGTCGTCAATTACATTGCCTTTGACTATACGCACAAGCCCCGCCGCCGCCCACCGTTTGTAGTCGCGTTTTTCGGGGTTTGTCGGCGAGTCTGTCGCGTTGTTGTCCCCCGCTTTTGCCTCCGTCACAAAATACATCGTGTGCAAATATTTTGTGGGGTCGTTCGGTCGCATAAACAAGAAAGTGCACGCGGCAAGGTCGTTTGTTTCTGCAAGGTCGACTCCGCAAATACACCAATTTTTCGCAAAGTCCGCAAGTTCAAAAGCACCGTTACAAGCGACGATGTCGGCAAGACGCAACCACGCCGCCGCCGATAACTGCTTGATGTTAAAGTCTTTTGCCAAGATGTACGCACGCTCGGCACCGCTTTTACTTGCGATGTCGACTTTGTCGCGCAAGTACGACCATTTTTTTGCAATGCCGACAAGCGGGTTTGACTTTTGCCACGAGCGTTCGTTATTCCAAACTTCTGCCTCACTGTCCTGCGTGTAAAGCCATATCAACCAACGGGGTACCGACTCCTCGCCACGTAAAACCTTGCGGGCGTGTTCAAGCCGACGGTCAAGGTACCCGTCACGCACTGTACCTTCGGTTGTGATTTCAAAATACAACGGCTCGTCTTGCGTCGACAATGATGTTTTCAAAGGTAAAACAAGCGTATCGTCTTGCATTTCGTGCACTTCGTCGACGATAACGGTTTTTAAGTTTCGACCTTCGAGCGCACGTTGCCGCGCCGACATTTTTTTGATTGACGCTTTGTTTTGCGCCGAAAATTTGCCCGTCTTTTTACGCTGTTTTGGGTTGCCAAAAAATATGCCTTTTATGTTCTTGCGGGTAACTTTCGATACCGCGCGCGACTCCTCGCGAAAGGCGTTGATACAATCGAATATCAACCCCGCCTCCTCGTAGTCGTTCGACGCGCACATTACTTTTTGACCGACTTCACCGCAAAACCATTCGGCAAGCACAAGCGCGGCAATAAACGGCGTTTTGCCGTTTTTGCGCCCCATAAGCAACAACACATCTTGAAAGCGACGCACCCACCGCCCGCCGTCCGACGTTTCGGGGTCGTACATATAAAAGCCAAAAATCGCCTCTGCGATTGCTTTTTGACAAAGCGCAAGTATAAACGGTTTGCCCGCAAAAGGTGCCTCAAAGTGCTTGATTTCGTGTTCGATAAAGTCTATGCGTTTGTGCGCCTCGTCAAGCGTAAAACGGTACACGTCGCCGTTACGCAAGATGTCTTGCATAAGCATTTCAAGCGTCGTTTGCAATTCGTGCCCGACCAAGATGTCGCCACGCCGACACGCCTTGTAATACTCGATAAAATAACTATGCCGCCCGTCGACACCGTCGCTTAATGCCTCCCAACCCGTCAACGGTATAATATCGGGGTTTATCGGGAGCCAATCGACCGCCGCCGCGTCCGCGTTATTCGTATTTGTCAAGGTCTGTGTCGTCGTCATTGTTCAAGGCTCCGAGCATATCTTTGTTGAGTTTTTGCATAGCGGCGACATACTGCGCCATGTACTTGACGCGCATTTTGCCCGCCGCCGTTTCCTTTTGTATCGTCGGGTTGCGTTTATCGAATATCAAAAGCGGCAATGTTTTTATGGTTTCAAGGTCGGCGAATAACTCGGCGACCTTGCGTATCAGTTCGTCATTGACTTTTATTTTGATTTCGTCCGCGCCTGCCTGCGTGTAAAGGTCGATAAGTCGCTTATATTCCGCGTCCGCAATGCTTGTTTTGTCGTTCGGTTTTGCGGTACTTTTTGCCATAATTGCCGCCTCCTGTTTTGATTTTCCAAACTTTTCGTGAAAAAAGTCAAATTTTCGGTGTGTATTGAAAATACCTGCGCTGGGGAGTCTTTCCGCGTTTCAAAAAATTTTGAGAAGGCGGGGGGTGTATTTTGTTACGCTCTATAACGCGCAAAATAATTTTCGACCCAACCAATCGCCGCGTCACGGGCGGCGGGCGGCAACCCTGCTTGATGTATGCGCTTGACGCACTCGTCCTTCGGTGTCCCGATGTGCACAAGTTCCGCGCCGTATTCTTTAACGAGGCGGTCGCGGTCGAACGTGTCGGGGTATGTACCTATGATGTACGCGTCTTGCCACTTGCGTCGCATTGTTGCCGTGCGTATGTGGTCAAGCAACATATCGCGAATATTAAACGCAATACCCTTTGTCGCGTCGGGTTTGTCGTGCGGCTCGCAAACGCATATTGCGCGGTGTATCGCGTCAAGGTCAACCACAATATCATTGCGGGTTGCAACTGTGTTTACGTACGTTTTTTTGCCTGCATACGGCGCACCGTGCACAACATAAACGCGCTTTACTCCGACCACCTGCCCAAAGCGGTTATGTGTTGCATTGTGGCACTCGTGACAAAGCACCTCAATATTTGCGGGGTTTAACGCAATTTGCGGGTCGTCGACATTGTCGAGTGTCAATTCGATTTTGTGGTGCGGGCGCAATTCGCCGATGTCGAATACGCCGCCGCAACGAGCGCATACACCGCCACTTGCGACTTTGCAAGATTGCGCCAAGTCGAGATATTCTTTACGACAATAAAAAGCGTGTATCGGGTCAAGTGCCATGTTAAATACTCCCTTCGCTGTCGGGCGGTATCACGCCGCGCTCGGCAAGTTCCAATGCCTTTTTGCGCAATTCGATTGCCTGCGGGTCGCGGGCAAATTCGCCACAAAAACGATTGATAAGCAAAAATTGTATCATATTGCCGTCGGCGCGGGCGGTACGTTTATTGACCGTCGTTTTGGTGCTTGTAATGTTGCCGTCTGCGTCGCGATACGTGACCGTGCTTGTTTCCTCGTATTCATACCCCATTGCAACTTCGTATGCCCTGTTGACAAGGTCGGCTTTGAATTGTTGCCGAGCCTTAAATAGTGTTTCGTTTAGTTCGGGGTATTTTTTCTTGTAGTGCGCCCACTGCGTTTTGCCCACGTTGTAGTATTCGCAAAGTTGCCCTTCGGTTAGTCCGCAACGCGTATATCGGGCAATATCTGCCAAATAAGGTTCCACCTTATTTGCGTATTGACTTTTATTGCCGTTTTTTTCGGTTTTTTGGGGCGTTTCGGGTATTTCTGCACCGCCGCCCGTTTCGCCGCTTTTGGGGTCAATTTTGGGCGTATTTTTGGGTAATTTTTTGACCGTTTTTTTGGTCGTTGTTTTTTTTGACCGTTTCGGGGTTTGTTTCGGCATTATTTGCCCTCCTTTTTGACATCAAGTATCAGTTTGCAAAAAACAAAAATCGGTGCCGCCGCAAGTGCGATTAAAAGCGGCACGCAACAACCAAGCCACGACACGGCACACGCGCCGCAAGCCTTGCAAACAAGCAATATTGCCGACAATGGCAAACAAAGCACTATGACAACAAGCAACACGATGTAAAGCAAACTTATTATCACTTTTGACATTTTTCACCTCCGCGAAGTTTAATACTTAAAATCACATAACCTTCAGCAAGTCCAAAACCGCAATCTTTCAAAATATGCGTGATTGTCGCACTAATTTTGCGCCCTGTGTACTCGGTGCCCGTCCATTCACGCAATATCAACATATCGCCGACGGCAAAGTCGCGGTCGTCTTTCCGCAATTCCGCTTTTTTGCGTCCGCTTGCGACACCGTCAAAGTGCGGTTGTACGATTTTTAAGTCAATTATTTTTCGCATTTTCAAGCCCTCCCAAAATAAACAATTTTTCAACGCGCTTTTGTTTGTCGCGGTTGTTCAAGTGTGTGGTTGTTTCTTTTTGCCATATACAAGCGACATCGGGCGGTGCGACGTATTCGCTTACAATCACAATGTGCCCCGCCGCCGCTTGCTTTCTGCACCACTCCCAAAATTCGTTTGTATCAAACTTGCCGCCGTAACCGATACCTTCAGCATACGGCGGGTCGCAATATATCAACACACGCTCGCGGCTCGGAAAGCGTAAAAGCCGATAATCGCAACAACCGACCAAGATGTGTCGCAAGTTCGGGAGTTGACGTTCAAAGTTTGCTTTGCTTTCGGCGAAGTAGTCGCGCGTGCCGCCGTCTTTCGTATTTGCCGTCGCCCCGTAACAACCGCCGTACACGCGGGCATTATAGGACGCAAAAAGCAAGATTGCCGCGCGGTACCACGCTTGATATTTGCACGGGTTGTCGCGTACGTCGTAATATTCCTCGCGCGACGGCGTATGTAACAAGTCAAGTAATGCGGGGTTGTCGCGTACCGTTTCGACAAGTTCGCATACAAGCGGGTCAATGTCGTTGCCGAGCCTGTATTCGCATTTGATTTTGTCAATGATATTAAAACCGCCGACGAACGGCTCGACATACTGCTTGATGTTGTATTCGTCGATGTACCCTTGAATTATCGGCACAATGTCGTTTGCGATTTTTGCTTTACTCCCGATGTATTTCACGTTTCGTTGCCTCCTTTTGTTGTGACCGCGCCATTTTGACATACACATACGCGCCCGACACATACACGCTTTGTTTTGCCGTAAATGACGTAAGATTGTAACCTTTGTACATTTGCTCGAATACCGACCGACGGTTTAATTTTTCATTGACGAGTCGGTTTACCTTGTTTCGCGTAAACTTGCAATCGGCAATGGTGATTTGCGGTTTTTGCAAGTTCTTTGACGCGACGTATCGTTTTGACCCGCGCGGGTCTTTCGATATGTATCTTGCCATACCCTCATACCCGCTCTCGTCTGCCTGCAATCGTCGGGTTTGTGTTCGCGCACCGTTTCGCCACAACTTTTCCGCGACATCGCGGTCGGGAAAGTTTGTAACAAAGTGGTGATGTACGCGCTTTTTGCCTTTTTCGGGGTCGTCCTCAAATTCCGTGACATAAACGTACTTCAAAGGCGGGTACCCGTGCCGTTCGGCGTAATATTTTAATCGGCGCATATACTTTTGCATTTCTTTTTGCGCCGCCTCCACCGTCAACGGCAACTTTGTGGGCGAATATGTAACCGTGCCCCAAATATCGTTGTCGGTAAAGTTTGCGTTGATAAGGCGTATCAAGTTTTTTGTCGCGTTCTTTGCGTTCAATGACTTTTGCGCCTTGCGGCTTTCTTTTGTCTTTCGTGCCCGCCCTGTTGCCCTGTATGTATTCCACACGGGGTAAATTTCACACTCCAAGACATTGCCGCTTTTGATTGTCTTTGTACGATAATGTGTGATGTGCGGGTCGTTTAATATCTGCAACCGCTCGTCGTTTGTGTCCGTATATGCGTAAATGTCGTCAAGGTCATAACGTACGGGGTCGAGAGTGTATTTTGCCATGATTGCCTCCTTGATGTTTAAGTCAAGGACAATGACGCGGGGGTCTTGCCCCCGCACCCCCGCAAGGCTCTGGAATATGACACATGGGGTGCGCTGTACATCACGCCGTCGTGCCCTATTCCTGTTAAAAACGGGTGCCGCGTTTTACTCTTTCCGTTGTGTGTTACTTCCCGTCGCTTTCCTTGCAAGGTTAGCACACTCGCCAAGCGGACGAGTCAAACGTTGCTTACGCAAAATTTGCTTGCGCAAATTCACGGCGTTTGACTCTGCTTGTCGGTGTGCATAACCGTATGCAAGGCGACGGAATATAACACACAACATCAATCGGGCAAGTTCTTTGTTTCGTCGTTAAGATAATACTTCATTACAAGCCCGTAAAAGCACTCGTTTGACCTTGCAAAAGTGTTGACAATCAAACCACAAAATGCTATAATATATACATGGTTTGGTTGATGTCATTTTGCGTCAACATCGGGCTTTCGCAATGTGCCAATATCAGCGCGAAAGCCCTTTTATTTGTCCTTATTGTGCGGTTATGTATTTACCGTGCCATGTGCCGTCGTCGGTGTGTCCGCACCGTCGGCGGCTTTTTTGTTGATTTCTGCAAGCCTTGTATCAAGTGCGCCAACCGCTTGACGCACAAAGTCGCTTTTGCTTAAATAACCCAACTTGCGCAACGCGGCGGGCGCAAACACGCGCTCGGCGACATCGCGGGGTATTTCAACCGTCAAATTGTAAATGTCGATATTTTGCCGACGCTTGCGGGTTTTTGCCGTATGTACATTTGTGGCTGGCGTAATTGCCGCCGATGTCGGCATAAACGCAACTTCGCGCGGGTCGTAAATGTCCGACGGTGCACAAACGAGCGTATCGCAAATAACTTTGAATTGTTGCGGGGTCGGCAAACACACGTCGTTTACAATCTTACTTAAAAGCGGTTTATCAACCCGCGCGTCGACGTGATGTACTGCGTCGAGCACTTCTTTTTGTTGTATGCCTTTTGTTTGCATTACCTTTTTATATTGTGACATTGTGCGCCTCCTGCCCGCCCAAAACGGGCGGGCGATTTCTTGATTTTAGATTAAAGGCAAAAGCCGAAGGACACGCCGCACGAATAACCCGCGTAGCTGTAGCTGACGTTACCGCCGCTGCCGACGCACCGAAAGTTTCTCGCGTTCGCCACGTTCGGCGAACGGAGCCACCAAGCGCACGAGTCGCGACGCTTTTTAATTCGGTTTGCCGCGTCCGCAAAGTACGGGTATTGCGAGCCTTCACCGCTTGCGCTGTATTCGACATCGTCGCCGACAATTTCAGCCTCCGAAAACAAAAACAATTTATCGGCGGTCATTTCGACATCGTCGGAGCCGCCGCCCTTGCCTGTAAATTTCGCAACGGTGCGTAATGCGGTGCGGAGTTCGGCGGGCAAAAGTTTTTCAATGCGCGACATATAAACGGTGCGCATTTTGCTATTTTTCCAACCGCCTTTGTTCGTGTCGTCCTCGTTCATTTCAAACCAACCGTCAAGCACACCTTCGATTGCAAAAGTGATACCCGCCGCCGCGTCCGACTTGTCGTTATAAATAACATCGTGGTCAAAACCGATAATAACGGCGGTCAACTTTTCGCCCGTTATGAGTTCGAGTTCTTTTTTGTCGCCGATACGGAAGTTTGCCGCCGCCTTGCCCTGCGCGGCGATTTCGGCGATTTCCTCCCATGTGTAGTCGGCAAGGTTGTTGCGTTTGACCCCGTACTTGTCCGCAATGTCGTTTAACGCATTGCGCACGGTATAATACACATCGCCGCAAAAATGCTCGGCAATGGTATTGTCGATGTCGTTTATGACCGCACTTGCAACGTCGGTTGTGATTTGTTGTTTTTCCTTGTTTGTCATTTCGATTGACTCCTTTATAATGATTTGTTGCGGCAATATTGTTTTGTCGTCGATGTACACATCGGCAAATATCTTGCGCGTGCCGCCGCCGTACTGTTCGACGTTCTGCTTGACATTTTCGTTTATGTAGTCGAACGTTAAGCCCTGTTGTTTGCACCATGTGACCGCGTCCGTAAGGTTTTGACCCGTTCGGCACGTCCACAAAATAATTATGTTGCCCGCCGCCCGCAAGCGTTTTACATATTCAATTACGGGCGGTATCGGTGCCCCGATGTCGGGGAATTTACATTCACAAAGCGTGCCGTCAAAGTCAACGGCAATTATACGCGGGCGCGAATTACACATCGTCGTCGGTTTTATCGGACGGTGTCGCGTCCGTCGCGGGGTGATACGGCGTTATTTTTAGATGTAAAGCCACGTTGCCGCAAAGTACACCCGTTGCGCCACCCGTTTTGTCGGCGGTCACTTCGATTGCCGCGTCGGGCGTTTTGTTGATACTGTTTATCAGTTCGCCAAGTTCTTTGATTGTAAAATCTTGCATTTTTATTTGTCCTCCGCTTTCGATATTTTTTAATACGTCACACTTCGTATTGCGTGCCGTCGCTGTATGTAACTTTGATTACAACCGCGCTTTTGTTGCCCGACGCAAGTTTGATACTTAACCGCGAAAACTTGAAAGCCGCCGCCCCGACAATACCGTCGATAATTGCAACACCCGCATTTGTAACAAGTGTGCAAAACTCGTCACCGACCTTGATGTTGTGTTCGGTGCAATAGTCTTGCACCGCGTTTATGCTCGACTTTAATTTTGCGATATTCTTTTCGCGTCGTTCGGCTTGCGCCTTCTGCTCGCGATACTGTCGCGCGTCGTAGCAATCGCACGCCATTGTCGCCGCCTCGTCCGCGTCCGCGTCGCTCTCATATCGTGCGGTCGGTATCGTTTGTTTGCCGCAAAAGCGACAAGTCGGGTAATGTGTTGCGTGGTAAATATCGTCGTCGTTTTCCTTGATGTACCCGTTAAGATGTTTATTGCTCATTTTATTTGCCTCCCGTTTTCGTCAATAGTTGTGACCGTCTTTACGCTTTCGACGGTTGCGTCCGCGTCCGCGCGGGTCGCGTAAAGTTCGCCCTCGTACTTTGATATTGAGTTTGCGTCGGTATCGTAATAATCGTCAACCGCATTGTGCGGGGTCACGCTGTATAGCACGTTTGTGCGTATGTGATTATGTGTTATACGGTCGACAACCTCACGCTCGCCATACAACGCAATACGTATATTTGTTACAATTCCGCTTTCAACTTCGTAATGTTTGATTTTTTGCTTTTCGCGACCGCCTGTGCAATACGGGCATTTGTATTCGATGTTGTTTACTATTTCGCGGTAATTACCGCCGCAATGCGTACACGGTATTTCATAGTAAGATGTTGACTCTTTTACAAAATAGACGGTATCACCGATACTAAATTTTGTTTTAATGTTGATGTCCATTTTGACCTCCGTTTACTTTGATTTTGCGTCGTGCGGTTTCGTAAAGTGCACTTCGTAATGCGTGCCGTGTTCGGCGTTGTATGCTTTTAGTTGTTCGAGTTCGATTTCGTTCATACGCTCCGCAACCGACACGGCAAGTTTGTAGTCGTCGTATATACCGTACTCGTTTATCGGGCGGTCACCGCAAGGGGCGTTGAGTCTTTCTTGAAAATCGCGTGCCTACAATTCGGTGTGCCTGCTGTCGCCCCAACCGAGTCCAACTTTTCGATATATACCAAATTTGACGTTGTGATTTTCGCCCGCTTTCCATTCGCGACTTTCGACTTCGTCCGATATGCGGTATACGCGGTATCGGTGGACGACGTGTTGTTGTACAAAGATTGCTTGCGCACCCTTGTTGCAACACGGGCACCCGAACGTCACGCCGTTTACTGTGACGGAGTGCGTGTCATTACACGCTTTGCACGGCTCGTAAAACTGTTTTGTTTCGCCCTGTGCAATCATATAAAACACATCACCGATGTTGACGGGGCGGGGCGCGTTGTATACGACCGTTGCCGTCTGTTGTTTGGTTTGATTGTCTGCCATTTTTTGTGCCTCCTAAAAATTAAATATATCAAAGATAGATACTTGCGCTCGTTCGGCGTTCAAACGCTTTACGCCCGCGTCGTATTCGTCCTTGTCAAGTTCAAAGCCGACAAAGTCGCGTTGCAACTTATGTGCGGCAACCGCCGTCGAGCAACTCCCCATAAACGGGTCAAGTATAAGGTCGTGCGGTTTTGTGTGTTGTTTGATAATACGCATTAAAAGCGGTATCGGCTTTTGATTTTGATGTATTTGCTCGTTGCCTGTCACGCGGGCGTACGTCCATATATCGTCGTATCGCGGCACATCGGGGTTGAATTTTGCCCGCCCTTTGTTTGCGTAAATAATAAACTCGTACCGTTTGCCGTATTGTGCCTCCAAGTCGCCCGCCGTGTGGTTGCCTTTGTCCCATACAATAATGTTTTTGATTGTAAAGCGGCTTTCGATTTGTTGTTTGAAAAAATCAACTTTATCGGAGCCGCAAAACATATAAAGCGGGGTGTCGGGTTTCATAACGTCGTAAAGTAACGGTATCAAGTCTACAATGAGTTGCGGGTTGCTATCGTTTTTTATCGGCTTGCAAAACTTGTCTTGCTTGTTTTGCCGCCTGTTCGATTGATAGTTGATAAGGTAAGGCGGGTCAGCAATCACACAATCAGCGTGTACCCCCCCGTAACATATCGCGCAACCCGTCAAGGCAATCAACGTTATAAATGTTGTTGCGTTCGATTATCATTGCCCGCCGCCTTTTGTTTGCATTTCAAGAAAAGCAACCGCCGCGTCATATTCTGCCTTATTTACCGCCTCCCAACAATGCGATGTGTCGCCGTTGTCGTATGTAACAAAGTAAAGCACTTCGTATTTTTCGGGCACGGTTTCGGTGTGTACGTTCGGCACAAGCACGAAGTCGCCCGTCCAAAAATTATATTTATATTCGTAGTCTGTGACCGTTTCTTGTGTTTGCGGGGTGTATCGCGCGTCCTCGATTACTTTGTCGACGACAACGGGGTCGTCGCAAGCCGTAAAGCATACCGCAACAATAACGCACAACAAACATAATGCGATTGTTTTTAATTTTTTCATTTACTGTGCCTCCTATGTTCATTTGCAAACGGACACGTCGCCCAATGCGGCGTATAACCTTTGCCGTCGACAAGCGGCACGAGTCCGCTTTGCGTCGGGCGTACAATGCTTGCTTTTAGCACCTTGCCCGCGTCCGTAACGATAACGTCTTTGCCTTTGATGTTGTCTTGACAATCGACCGCCGCCGCGTCGCACGGCATTTTGCGTCCGTTTTCGGTCGTAATAAATATGATGTCGGCACCGCACGAGCGGCACTTTGTAATGTTGTGCGTCATACTTTGCCTCCATGTAATTCGTCGCACTTTTTAACATCGGCGCAACGCTTGCAATATTTTGTGCAATAGGCGTACGCGTGTGACATACCGATTGCGTGATAATTCGCGCAATAATGCGGGTGCGACCACGTGCGTCGTTCGTGATGTTTGCATTTTTCGCAATCTGCAACTTTCATTGATTGCCTCCTATGATGTCAAATATTGATACTTGCGCTTTTGCGGCGTTTAATCGCGCCGTGCCTTGCGCGTAATAGTCGGGGTCAAGTTCAAACCCGATGTAATGCCGACCAAGTTTATGACACGCAACGGCGGTTGTAAAACTGCCAGCGAACGGGTCAAGCACGATGTCGCCCTCGTTCGTAAATGCGTTTAATAAGTCAATCAGCACCGACAACGGCTTTTGCGTCGGGTGGAAGGTGCCGTCCTTCAGCAAGTCGACGCGGTTGTGCGTAATAATGCGCGTGGGGTTGTCCGTCGATGTGTATATCAACTCGCAATCGGACATTGTCAAACCGCGTTGCCCTTTGTCCCATACGACCCAACCTTTTTTGCCTTGCGGCAAGTATTCGTTGAAGTAGTTTGCACCGAAAACAATTTGATTGCGGGACACTGCAAACATCACGTCAAAATATCGCTTGTCGGGCGGTGCCGCGTCCCATGTCTTTTGCGCGTGCGCCTTGCGGCTGTGTTTCGGGTTGCGGGCGGTGTATTCTTTTTGCCCGTCAATGCCGATACCGTACGGCGGGTCGGTGACAAGCCAATCGGCAACAATTCCTTGCGCCCGCATTTGCTGTAAACCGATAAGACAATCAAGGTTGTACACCTTGTCGACTTCGATTATCGGCGGGTCGGTCAATGGGGTTATCATTTACCCCCCCCGATAACACATCGCCGTTTAACCCGTTTGCCGCCGCCTCCGCGCGTACGTCGTCGTAACTGTCAACGTGCCCGCAACCGTTTGTGCCTTTTCGGGTGCGGCGGGAGTAATGCCGTTTGTGTACGCGTCGCCGTAAAGCGTCCACATCGCTTTTTCGTGTTCGGTAAGCGGCAAACCAAGCGTACATTTTGCCGCAATTTTTTTTAATGTTTCAATGGTTTGGTTGTTCATTTTGTGCCTCCTGTTTATTCGCTTTCTTTTGCGACATATTCGTTGACCGCCACCCGTACAACATCGCTAAACTTCAAGTCTTTGCGGGCGGCAATCTTGACCAACTGCTCTTGCGTGGGCTTGCCGATTTTTACGCAAATAGTGACGCGTTCTTGTTTGGTTTCCTTGCTTTCGGTTGCCATGTCACACCTCCTAAAAATAAAAAATAGACTTGTCGCGTTGACAAGTCTATATGGAGTTTTTGATTAAAAATAAAATAGGCTTGTCAATTAACAAACCTATTGTAGAATATCAAAAAATAAGCTCACACCTTACAAAAAAAGCAGCTTTAAGCATAATATACAAAAGCAGACGCATACATTATATCCAAGGGGGATATTATGTGTGAAAATGAATTATTGCCATCCGAAGACCAAATAAATATGATGAATAAGGAATATAACGAAATTACAAGAAGACGCGAGCTTATGTGCGAAAATTGCGAAAAATATAAAAGCAATATAAACGGTTACCGACCTGTGGCTCTTTGCAAAAGTGCCAAATGCGGTACTGACCCAAAACAAAAAAAATTGTTCGAACGTATATACTTTGCCGAACAAGATTTGATAATGGCTTTAAGACAGTTGTTCACAATAGCTCCGCTTGCCGCAAAAGACGATATCGCCGATGTAATAAAACTTAAAAAAGCCACATCGACATTATCGCTAAAATGCTACTATGCGGTGTCCGACAAACAAATCAGTTATGCACCTATACTAAGCCACGAAGAAGACTATTGCAAGCTTTTAAGGCACATTGTCACAATGCAAAAACAGTTGCTATTAATGCTTAATAAAGCAAAATACATGTGCGCACACAGCAAAAAAATGATTAAGAACGAATGGACAGCAAGCTATATTTTAACAACAATAAGCATATATTGCAGATATTAATTTACAAAAATACTTCAAAAATCGGCACTAATGTGCCGATTTTTTTATTTCAAACTAAATTTTTCAAATATATTACTTTATCTTAGGCAAGTATTTTGAACTATAATTTTTAAAAAGCAATAAAATAATTATTTTTAAAGCTTTTTAAGCTCGTAACCTTCTTTGCTGTCAAGCACGCTGTATCCCATTTCTTTGATTTTACCCCTCAATTCGTCAGCTTTCGCCCAATCTTTTTGTTGTTTTGCAAGTAATCTTTCCTCTGCCAAAGCAACTACCTCGTCAGGAACGTCAGTGCCATTTTTCTTTATATACTCTTCTGCTTTATCAAGTGACAAACCTAAAACTTTATCCATTTGCAATGCCAATTTATAAACATCCGAACACAATGGTAATTTTGTCATTTTCCAAAGCACTCCAAGTGCCATAGGAATGTTTATATCGTCATTTATAGCATTGTCAAATTCTTGTTTAAACTCGTTCAAAGTATCTTGGTCAACCAAAGCCAAGCCATAGCTGTGACTCCTTAAAATACCGCACAACCTTTCGTAAGAAACTTTTGCAGCATCCATACCGTCAAAAGTGAAATTCAACTTTTTCCTGTAGTGCGCATTTAAGCAGAAATAACGGAAAACCATAGGGCTGTAACCCATTTGCTCAAGTTGCGCAATAGTATAGGTATTGCCCAAACTTTTGCTCATTTTACCATTATCTACAAGCATAAATTCGCCGTGCATCCAATAGTCTACAGATTTTCTGCCTGTCAAAGCCTCGTTTTGAGCAATCTCGTTTTCGTGATGTACAGGGATATGGTCCACACCGCCCGTATGAATATCAAAAACCTCTCCCAAATACTTTTGGCTCATTGCCGAACATTCGATATGCCAACCGGGGTATCCCATTCCCCAAGGACTTGGCCATTGTTGGATATGGTTAGGGTCAGCTTTTTTCCAAACGGCAAAATCTTGTGGATTGCGTTTTTCCGAGTTTACCTCTACCCTTGCACCTGCAATTTGCTCATCTAAATTTAACCTAGATAGCTCCCCGTATTTAGGAAATTTACTAATGTCAAAATACACGCCGTCACTTGTTTCGTAAGCAAAGCCCGCATCCACAAGTCTTTGCACATACTGAATCATATCGTCGATATGCTCGGTTGCTTTTGCGATAATTTCGGGCAAACCGATATTAAGCTTTGCAAGGTCAGTCATAAAAATGTTAGTATAATAATCGGCAATCTCCTTAGGCGTTTTGCCTGTTTCCTTTGCCCTTTTATCCATTTTGTCCTCGCCCTCATCTCCGTCGCTTGTCAAATGTCCGACGTCGGTTATATTCATAACTCCTTTAAGTTTGTAACCGTCATACTTCAAAACACGCCTTAACAAATCCATAAAAACATACGTTCTCAAATTTCCGATATGTGCGTAGTTATACACTGTCGGACCGCAGGAATACATTGTGATTTCCCCTTTGTTAAGCTCGTTAAAATCTTCCTTTTTTCTACTTAAAGTGTTGTATACTTTTAACATTTCGATATCTCCTAAACTAAAATATATTTATTGCTGTTGTTATCAATTTTCTTGTTTTTCTTTGTTTTTTTCTCTTTTTTCCACAAGCATTTGCAAATAAGCCTCATCCTCTATAACCTCGGTGTTGCAAATGGAATACTTGCAAGACTCAATACCCAATTTTTCTTCCAATACGGCAAGCCTTTTGCAAACTCTTTGAAACTCTTGCAAAATAGGGTCAGGCACATTTTGATTAAGGTCAATTTTAGTTTCATGCCTTTTTACTATTCTGCCGGGAACACCCACAACAGTACTGTGTGACGGAACGTCTTTTAAAACAACCGAGCCCGCACCGATTTTGCTATACTCCCCAATGTTAATAGGACCAAGCACCTTTGCACCGCTGCTTATCATACAATTATTGCCTATAGTAGGGTGTCTTTTACCTATATCTTTACCCGTACCGCCAAGTGTTACCCCTTGATAAATCGTAACATTGTCGCCTATCTCGCAAGTTTCGCCTATAACAACGCCAACACCATGGTCAATAAAAACACCTTGACCGATTTTTGCGGCAGGATGAATATCCACGCCTGTTTTTCTCCTTGTTTTTGCAGAAATAAGCTCCGCAATGCCAACCATTTTATGTCTGTAAAACCAATTTGCACGCCTATGCCTACGGATAGCCCTAAAACCACCATAAGTCAAAAAAACTATTAATTTACTTGTTGCAGCGGGGTCTCTATCCATAACCGCTTGCAAATCACTTTTAAACTGTTTCATAATATACCTCAAATACAGTATTAGACTAACTCAATCAAATTTATTACTACGCAACTACCATAAAACAACTTTTATATATCTTTTATTACCACATACCTAAAAATAGTTGCAACAATTTTTAACAGTGATTTTTTGTGACATTTACAAAAATACTTGTAATATAACCATATATTTTTACGTTTATAATAGTTTTTTACTTAAAATACAAAAACACGGCATAACATAAAGACGCTATACCGTGATTCCACTTTAATTCAACAACAAAAAAGTTGTTCTTGTATGCAGATAACGATGCCCCGAGCGACATTTCCTTCGCCTGACTATGTCAATGCACTTCACAAAAGCATTTGCAAATAGGCTTCCACCCGATGGCCTATACTCTCTGTTACATTAGCTTTAGCTACTCTTTTGACAATTTTGTGGCAAGCCACAACCGCCTTATCAAATTGTAATTGAATTATATCATAATATAAATATGTTTGTCAATACTTTTTGGTTACTTGTACTTTGTACACCCGAGTACGCATATTTTTTGCTTTTCAAACAATTTATGCAAGAGATATTTCTGCTGTTTCGCTATCGTTATAATATTTACCGCCGATAGCAACTAATTTTACATCGGTGTAGCCATCCAAATCCGCTTTTGAGATAACCAACTCTGTTACCCCCGTACTGATTTCGTAGTCCGATTTATCCACACCCGTAAATACCAACTTATATCTTAATGCGTTGTCTACTTTATTCCAACTAAACACATAGTTGTCGCCGTCCATCTTAATTTCAAGCGATGGAGCAGCCAAATCAACATTTATAGGGTCGAACTTGGCATAAGCTTTAGCACTTGAATTAATACCCTCTACACTGCTTTTTGCTACAATGATTATAGAGTGGTTACCGGGAGTAGTAAGCAAACTAGCAAACTTAGCCTCACCGCTCAAATTAAAGGAAATTTCATCCCCTGCTTTAACATTGTCATTTTTAATAGTCATTACAATACCATCAAAAACTATCTCGTAAGTTTCGGCAAAATGCACTGCTTTAAAAGTCAAAACATACTCATTGTTGTTATTTTTTTCAACCTTAGGAGTTCCTACTTTGTCAAGAGTGATATAGTGAGTATGTTGTGTAAAGTAAGGGTCGCTATCTCTTATAAATTCGGGCTCGTCAGAGCGCAATACAATTTTAATCGAGTGGTTGCCTACAGTGTTTAAAACAGTTCCCAAATCAAATACGTAGTTCGGTATACCATCGCTGTCCCTGTCTATTGCAAATTCCAAAGGAGTTTCCGCGTTATCGATAGTTACCAAAACTTTGGTAGCTAAACTATCGATAGAAGAAAGTTCAAGCGTAGCTTTATCGCCGACTCTTTCGATAACTGCAAATTGAGGAGTCTCAAGCCAATCTATATATTTTTCGTTTTGAACATTGATAATCAATGCGTTATTATCTTTCAAACTCTCTTTACTTATCCAAACAGTGTTGGTGCCGATGATTTTTTTGAAACCGCCGTTTTCACTTACGTAAACAAGTTTACCGCCACTGATTGTACCAAGTTCGCCGCTATTAAAATTGTTGTAAGTAAAGCCTACCAATCTTAGTTCCGATTGCTCGTCCAATACTGCATTACCAATATCGCTGTTTGCACGAACACGCGCATTTTGCAAATTAATGTCGATTTTTGTAGCTTTATTAAATGTAATATCCGAATTTACGGCATTAATACTACTTATATTTTCGCCAAAAGCTAGTTGGTCAAAAACGACTTTACTGCTTCTTATATTAAACGAATTGTTTGCTTGAATACTACCTATAGAATTGCCTTGAGCAATGCTGTCAAACTCGATATCATTAGCAGAGACATTTGTCAAAATAGTTATTGTATTTGCATTTTTTATTAACAATTTGCCGTTAACGGTAATTTTACCACCCAAAGTATACTCTTTGCCCGACTTAACACCAAGCGTCATAGCACCGCCTTTAGGGTTTTCCAACGTTAGGTTACCATTTACTGTCAAAGTTTTTTTGTTTAAATCCACATTTAAGCCAAGTGTCAAATCGCCGTCAACCGTTATATCCTTTTCCAAATAATACAGTTCCTTTTTGTCCTTGATAGGCTTTGCAAAATCTTCCGCGCTGCTTATCAATACTTTAGGCGCATTAATAACCAAAATAGGTGTTAAAACAGATACCAAAATAACAACCGCAAGCACAGCAACGGCAATTAAAATTGTAATAAGCTTTTTCTTTTTAGGGGAAGATTTGCCTTTTTTATCCCCGCCTTTCTTTTTGCCTTTTTTATCTGTGCTTTGCTCATCTCCCTCGCTATTTTGCTCGTTAGGGTCGATTTTTGCTGTATTTTCCGCGTTGCTATCGTCCACGATAACTATATCGCTGTTTGCATCTTTAACTTCGTCATTGCTGTTTTGTTTGTCAACAGGAATATCGCTTTCTTCGTCAACAACTTGGTCGTTAACGTTATCAACTTCTGCGACACTTTCATTTATCTCCTGCTCTTCCAAATCATTTTGCTCGTCTATTACAGCATCAATATTATCTTTTTCTTGCATATCTTCTTCCTTTTGCAAAAACAAATCTACCAATTCATCGCCCGAATTTAGCATAATTCCTGTTTTTGCACATTCACTTTCAGTATATGCAGAAACACCTTGTTTAATACAAGTGCTGTCGTAAATAATAAACGGAATAGGCTCACTGCTGTGAGTTTTTGTGACAAGCGGTGTTGGATGGTCAGGACATACCAAAATACGCAAATCCTCGTCCTCGAGCTCGCTCAAAATATATGCTACAACCTTTTCGTCAATAAGCTCGATAGATTTTACCTTGCCTTTGCTATCTCCTTGATGTCCGCACTCATCAGGCGCCTCCATGTGAAGATATACATAGTCAAAGCCGTCGCGTATAGCTTGCACGCAAGCTTGTGCTTTACCCGCAAAATTGGTATGTACAGTGCCTGTAGCACCCTCTACTTCTATAATTTCCATACCGCTTGCAATGCCTATGCCTTTTAGCAAATCGACAGCGGAAATCACAGCACCTTTTAAGCCGCGTAATCTCTCAAAGTTAGGAAGAGTCGGTTTACTACCCTCTCCCCATAGCCAAATGCTGTTTGCAGGGTTTTTACCATCTGCTATCCTTTTTAAATTTATAGGGTGGTCTTTTAAAATATCATACGACTTAACCATAAGGTCAAGCATTTTATCTCCGTAAAGACCTTTTGGCAAATAATCGCCAATAACTTTACCGCTAATGTCATGCGGAGGTGTGTATTCCGTACCGCGCTCGCCGTTATGTTTAATCAAACAGTGTCTGTAACTTACACCGCTGTAAAAAGCAAACTCGTCATCTCCAAGCGCCTCTTGAACAAAGCTGATAAGCTCTGCTGCCTCTTCGGTAGAAATTTCGCCCGCACTGTAGTCCAGCATGCTTTTATCTGCATAATTTTCTTCCTCGGACAAAGTAACAAGGTTACATCTTACAGCCAAATCACTGTCCGCCATATCAACACCTATACTTAGTGCCTCCAAAGGCGACCTACCGCTGTAATACTTTAACGGAGAATATCCCATAACCGACAAATTGGCAACATCACTGCCGGGTTTTATGCCGTCGGGAACAGTCTTGCACATACCGCAAATTGCCTTTTGTGCCAAGCTGTCAATATTAGGCTTGTATGCAACCTCAAGAGGGGTCATACCGCCTAGTGCGTCCGATGGCATATCTGCCATTCCGTCCCCTAAAATCACAATATATTTCATAGTGTACCTGCCTTTGGCATGTGCCAAAAAGATTTTTGTTGTTTAAATGCATCTATCCATTATTATTAAAAATACAATATTAAAATATCTTACCTAAAACATTATATTAATATTACAACAATCATATTAATGCAAATATATTTTTATTTATACATTTTAATTATACACTCAAATAACCATTAAGTCAAGAAAATTAAATATCGCAAGTAAACGTAAGCCAAAACATCTTTCTTGGACGGTTGTTAGACGATTTGTTGAACGGTATGCAAAAAGCACCTACTAATTAGGTGCTTTTTTAGATTTTACTTTTTATAATACTTTTGATTACGATTGTTTGGCATATCGGGATAAGTCATAGCGATTAAGCCTTTTTCTAATGCAGGTTTCAAATAACTTTCACGGAGAGTTTGCTTACGAGTAAGCCCAAGTTTAGCCATAAGTTCATTTGCACTTTGTGGTTCGTAATCGATTACACCCATTAATCGTTCAATATTTTCAGGAAGTTTTTCGTCTTTCAGCTCACAAAGGCTATCGTAAATAATTTGCAACAAAAATTCCACAAATACGCTTGAATCCACACTGCTATCGGCACAAGCAAGACATTTGTAATATTCCTTTTGCCTTGATTTTATAAGAGTTTCTATAGGCAAATAAATGAATATAGGATGATAAGTAGATAAAAGCAAAGTTTGCCACAAACGCCCCATCCTGCCATTTCCGTCTTGAAAAGGATGTATAAATTCAAACTCATAATGAAAAACACATGACTTTATTAAAATATGCAGTTCGCTTTGTTCAACCCATTGAAAAAGGTTATGAATATGCCCTTTTACCATGTGTGCAGGTGGAGCTAAATGCACAAGCCTATCTCCCTCAAAAACACCTACACTACCTGTACGAAATTTGCCTGCCTCGCATACAAGCGATTGCATCATTAACTTATGTGCTTGTAGCAAATCAGAAATGCTGTAAGGATTAAAAGATAAAATATGTTCGTATGCCTCAAAAGCATTTTTAACTTCCTGTATTTCAGACGGCATCCCCAATATTCTTTTACCATTTACAATGGCCGTAACTTGCTCAATACTTAAAGTATTATTTTCTATAGCTAGCGACGAATGAATTGTTTTTATCCGATTTTCGCGACGTAAACGAATATCTGGAACAGGTCTATTGTCATATTTAAATTTTCCTATTATTTCGCTTATTTTAGCCACTAAGTTAACAATTTTTGTATTTAAATTAAAAGGCGGTTTATACTCTTCCATAAAAAATCTCCTTATATATATATTACCATATTACAAAAATATAGTCAACTATCTTGAACGGTTGTTGAACGGTATGTTGAACGACATGCAAAAACTCCCGACATAAATCGGGAGTTTTGTATGTTTATAAATTAACTATGGAAAGTTTTTATTAGTTAATTCTTTTGAAAATCATAATTTCGTCAAATACGTAATCCTCAACTTGTAAGAATGTTGCGATTTCCGCATTGTTACCAAATCTGCACTCAATTTCCTTTTCAGGGATTACCATACTAATTTGATATACATTGCCTTGTCTTACATATTGAGTAAAGTCAGAAGCATTAAAGCCATTGATTGTTAGATTAGGCTTATTTGTTTCTGTATCATATTCTGCATCTGCTTTACCATATACAAATGTAGCACTTATGTAATAAATACCGTCCAACAAGAAAGACTCGTATTTCATTGATTTTTCTTTAACAATACCGGGGAAAGTAGCAATATTTTCAACTTTCTCGATATTCAAATCGGTAATAGCATAAATTACCGATGGCTGTTCGCCAACATCAACGCGCGCACTATTTACCAAATATGTTGTATTAGCCTCCAATGTTATAGGAGCACCATAATCCATAAATACGGAATTTTTATTGTCGTAAACTACTTTAACTTTAGGAGCATCAGCAGTCTCTTCAAACAAAGCCTTAAATTCTACAACTTTGTTCACTTCATCCTTTGATACTTCTTCCCAGCCTTTAAATATCCAACCCATTTCATTAGGCAATCTGTATTCTGCATCGTATGCCGGGATATGATAATAACATTCTCTCTTTAATTCGTTGTAGTTCGCACGATAAATATGTTTCCAAGGCTTTGCCGCCATGTCGATATCTTCATAAACAGCTGTTAAAGTAAAGTTTTCTTGAACTTTTAACGAATATTTAGGAAGATAAGTCAAATAGCTGCCGTCTTTTCTTTGCCAACCTACAAAAATTTCACCTTCTTTGGCAGCAGGAGCGTCCAAATAAACTTTATCACCATATTTATAGTCGGTTTTTTCCACTATATCAACACCATCATCGATAGATACTGTATAAAATCTTTCTGCATAATCGACAAATGCAATTTCTTTCAAACTATCATCGGTAGCTGTATAAGTTGCAGTCATTAAGCCGTTATTGTCATTCCAACTAATACCTGTAATTTCGTTGCCGTTTTTATCTATTAGTTTTACGGCACTTGCAGTAAAGTGGCTATCGTCCAATCTTGCAGTGATGGTAATTGTACGTTTTTGAGCGTTTTTATCTGCATTTCCAAAATCAAAGTTGCTCATAAAGTTGTACTCACCGCCTACGGCTGCACCATTTATATAAATACTTGGGTGTACTTTTACAGTGTGAGGCTTGATTACCGCTGTAAAATAACTTCCTATCTCTTCTAATACCATATGACCGTTGCTAAGCTCTACTTCTTGATACAAAATATAGTTGTTTGTAGATGGTCTTAATAATTGTCTGCCCGCAATATTTAGTTTAATGCTAACACCTTCGTTATATCCTGTATCTTGCCACATCATTTGTTCGTTAGCAGCAAATCCGGAGTATACACCTGCCCTATCGTCGGTCATTTTATTAAAGGAAACATACGCATTTCCGAAAATAGTTGTTTCTCCTCGTTTGTAACCTGCAGAAGTTCTCACCAATAAACTTCTTTTTTGGATAGTAATGGTTCTTGACATACTATCGTTAATAACATTATTCAAAAGTACGACAACTTTTTCCTGCTCGTCACTGTAAGCAACGGCATGTTCTCTATCGCCGTTATCGTCACAATAAAGCTTTACTGCTCTTCCGTTAAAAACATTCATAGAGTTTTTAAGGTCTCCTACGTTTATAACTCGCAATCCTTTATCGTAAAGCTGACCATTTATTTTCATTTTCAATTCGTATGTAGTACCATCGTAATACAAAGGAGAATCTACACCGCCATTTTTAGCCATTCTGGTTTGGTCGGACATTTCCATCCATCTTACGCCGTTGGTATCGGCAACCTCTCCATTGCTAGCCATCTTATAAAATCCTATTTCGCCGGTACTATTTATACCTACTTCGATTTCCGAGGTTGTAGCTGCATCCGGATAGTTGGTTTTTACAATAATGCCCGACTCTAAGTTAGAGAATGTTGGAGAGCTATACAAAGTCCACAAAATTTTACCTTGAGGTACAAAAATCACTACACCTTGACCATCGTGATTGAAAAAGTAAGGTATTGCAACACCATTGTTACCGTTATTTCTTCCGTTTGTTGTAAGAATTGCTCTTTCTCCGCAATCTCCGTAACCTTGATTGTATGCACTTCCGCCACCTTCGTTACCCTCCTTATTGGTACCGCCTGTAGCGTTCATATAAATCATTGTTCCGGGCAAAGGTCCTTCCGCAATATAAATATTCTTCATTTGGTCTACGTATTCGCCGTCGCCTGTACCGCCACTTGAGCCCTCTGCTATCATACAATCCAAATTGCCGGATACCATTGCAGTTGTTACGCTAGCACCTGAGTTAACACCTATAATACCACCTATCTTTCTATAGCACTTATAAGGTCCTCTATTTGCTCCGTTTTGATGGGTTTTTATATAGCCATGTAATCTACTATTATTCTCAAATTTAGCATATAGGTTGTTAAGTTTTGCACCATTTGCAACATAACCAGCTATACCACCAATCAAAGTTGAGCCCGAATTTCTATAGGTTTTAATCGGGAAGGTACCTGACCAATATCCCGACCTACCTTCTGCATATAGCTTGCTATTAGTTCCAAAAATTGCAGTTGCATTGCTTATAGTTCCACCTCTGCTTGCACCTACAACAAGTCCTAATAATATAGCTCCGTTACAACCTGATTTAGAAAAAGTATCGTCTCTATCTATCCCCTCGTGAGAAGAAACATATAATTGCTTATCTGCAGCCAATTCCACAACTACGTTATCTATATCGCCGCCGCTGTTATAGCCCACTAGACCGCCAAAGGCTATATGTGCATCTAATCTACCCTCATTATTATTTACACTGCCGGTATCTCTATATGTTATTTTATGATTCCATGAGATATAAAATTTAAAGTTAAACAATTTACCGTCTGTGCCAAGCTCGTTAAGCATACCGCCAAAGCAATGGTAAGCTACAGGATATGGATTGCCACTATCATCCGGCATTTCATATCCAGGTATATCTTTTGCTGTTACATGGGGTCTTTGACCTACTGATTGAGCATGATCACAGGCTATAATATCCGGACCGCCGCCTTCTAAAGTTACTGTATATCCGCATCCGTCAAACCATTTTGTAAACTTACCCACGCTGCCGGGTGCAAGACCCGCATAAGTTGAGTTTGTTCCCCAATCCAAGGTAACATTAGCGGTCAAATATCCGCTTTTGCCGGAATAACTACCCTCTTGTTTTAAAAAACTTTGTAATTGAGTGCCGTTGCTTATAGCAACCCAATCGGTTGATTCCTCATAACCGGAACTGTTTATGTACCTTTCCTGGTCGCCAACACCGCCCAAATAGTTATTTTCGGTATAGCCCTCGTTAAGAACAGGCTGTACTGTATCCAAATAAGTGCCATTGCTGATATCCGACTTGTTTAATGTTAACACACCAAACAAAGCCAAAATCAAAGACAATGTAAGCATTATACTGATACAAACACCGAATATCCTTGTCTTTCTTCTTTCCATAATTTCCTCCCTAAGAAGTCAGAATTTGCCCACCACACAATATAAACAGCGGATAAAAAACGTATTGCAAACCAAACGAATAATATTGGGCGCAATAGCAGTTTTTTATTATACCCTTATATATGCGTGGTATAATACAATATTATAATAGAACATATACCTTAATCAAACCTTAAACAAGGGAAATGCTACAAAAATTTTACACAAAAATTATACAAAATAAATATTATTTCCTGTTTTAGAAATTCTTTGTCTACTAAGTTTTTACCGCTAGCAATCTTTTGTCTAACAAAAATAATGCTCTTAAACAACTTGACTTTAGCTATTTTATTTTAAGCTAATATCTGAATTTGTTCAATATAATATTAACAAGCTACCATAAACTTTTAGAGCATTAGCCTTTTTCAAGCAAAGAACATTGGTTTACTTGACCCGATTATTTTGATACCTATTTTTATACTCGATTTCCTTTGCATACATCCGTTTAACGATGGCAACGGAGGATTAAGCAGATTGCTAACTACCCTTTTGCTTTATCAAAACGACTTTTTTGTTGGCAAATATATAAGTATTGAAAGAAAAATAGAACAAAATTTATGGGCTGGCAGGACAGCACAAACGACCCTATGCCTTTTGTAAACTTCATTTTAAATATTTTGCTTGCGGCTTATAAAGATTTTGAGGAACGCGTAGACCTAGTAGGCTTAAAGCAAAAAAATATTAGCATTATAAAAAATGCGATTAAAAAAACTTTAGGCAAATTTACAAAAAATAAATTGATGGAGTTGTGCCCTACAGTAAGTAAAAGCAGTATAGAAAATTGCCTAAAAACTTTGGTGGAAAGTAACGAAATAACACGCTACGGTAAAGGAAAAAATACTTACTACACCAAAAACTGTTGATTTTGGAAAATTTTAGGTAAATTACAGGCTATATATTGATAAACCTTACAATTTGTGCTATAATAATTATAGTTACAATAAAAAGAATTTATCTTGAACAAGATAATAAGGAGATAATATGTTAACTCACATTAATAGTAAGGAAGAATTTGAACAAAAAATAGCAAACGGCACTGTACTTGTAGACTTTTTTGCAACATGGTGCGGACCTTGCAAAATGTTAGCACCTGTGCTTGAGCAACTAGCAAACGAAATGCCTGAAATCGAAATTTTGAAAATCGATGTCGACCAAGTGTCCGACGTTGCAAAGGAATACGGCATAATGTCAATCCCTACGCTTATCCTTTTTAAAGACGGCGTTAAACAAAACACACAAGTAGGTTTTATGAATATTAACCAACTTAAAAGTTTTGTAAAATAACTATTACCTGTATTTGATAAATATAAATGCTTGCTTTTACAGCAGGCATTTTTTATTTTTTACAATATCCACAGCAAATAGATTTTCTTATAATAATTATTATCAATATTTATTGCCTTTTTAAAAGTGATAAAACTTTTTGATTTTTTGCTTTTAAATAATTGACAGTTATATAAATGTATGCTATACTCTTTTTGTTTAATAAAACTAAACTTTAGGTTTAGCAAAAATTGTTTTACTAAACTTTTGGTTTAATATTGTAAAATTCATTAAACTTGAAGTTTAGTATGTAAAACTAAAGTAGTTAAGGAGTTAAATATGGAAATAGGCTCAAAAATAAAAAGACTAAGGTTGCAACTTTCGCTCACGCAGTCCGAGCTTGCGGACAGATGCGAACTTACAAAAGGATATATATCGCAGCTTGAAAACGACTTGACAAGCCCGTCAATCTCAACGCTTATAGATATATTGTCCGCACTTGGTACGGATGCTCAAACTTTTTTTAAGGAAGAAGAAGACGAACAGGTCGTATTTACCGAAAACGATTTTATCGTAAAGGATAGCTTGGAGCAAGAAAAAGTTTGGTTGGTACCAAACTGTCAAAAAAACGAAATGGAGCCTTTGTTGGTTACCATAAAACCGAAATACTCACTACCCGGAGATATGCCGCATGAGGGGGAGGAATTCGGGTATGTTTTATCAGGTAAAATTATACTGCATTTAGGTAAAAACAGTTATACGGTAAAAGCTAAGGAAAGTTTTTATTTTGTATCGGACAAATTACATTATATTGAAAATGCGAGCAATATCCCCGCAAAAATAATTTGGATATCAAGTCCACCTACTTTTTAATGGAGAAATAAATATATGAGTACACTTATTGAATTGAAAGATGTTTGCAAAGCTTATGACGGTCAAAATGTTGTTGACCATGTAAATCTTAATATCGAAAAGGGGGAATTTGTTACCCTTTTAGGTCCAAGCGGTTGCGGTAAAACCACTACTTTGAGAATGATTGCGGGTTTTGAAAAACCTACCGACGGCGAAATTTTGCTTGACGGCAAATCGGTGCTTGATATTCCGCCTCATTTAAGACCTGTAAACACCGTATTTCAAAGATACGCACTTTTCCCGCACTTAAATGTTTTTGACAACATTGCGTTTGGTTTGAAGCTTAAGAAAAAAGAGCTTTGCCGTGAGGTAAAAGGTTTTTGGGCAAGACAAAAAGCTATTAAAGCCTTGATTTCCGAAAAAGTTAAAAAAGCTTTGAAAATTGTTGGTCTTACAGACTACGAATATAGAAATGTTACAAGCCTAAGCGGCGGACAGCAACAAAGGGTGGCTATTGCACGCGCTATCGTAAATGAGCCACAGGTTTTGTTGTTGGACGAGCCTTTGGGTGCTTTGGACTTAAAAATGCGTCAAGAAATGCAGCTTGAGCTTAAAAATATGCACCGCAGACTTGGCATTACTTTTGTTTACGTAACCCACGACCAAGAGGAGGCTCTTACAATGAGCGACCGCATTGTGGTTATGAAAAACGGTATTATACATCAAGTGGGTACACCTATCGACATTTACAATGAGCCTTCTAATGCGTTTGTTGCGGACTTTATAGGCGAATCCAACATCATAAACGGTATTATGCTTGAAGATAAACTTGTTAGATTTGCAGGCGCGGAATTTGTTTGCGTGGACAGCGGTTTTGAAAAAAATCAAACTATCGACGTTGTTATTCGTCCGGAAGATATTTATTTGATGGACGAGGAAAAAGGTCAAATAAAAGGTGTTGTAATTTCCTCGCTATTTAAAGGCGTACACTACGAAATGAGCGTAATTGCAAACAAGGTAGAATTTTTGATTCACTCGACTACCGAGTGGAAGGCAGGCGAAAAAGTCAGCCTTTACATTCGTCCGGATGACATTCACATAATGAAAAAGGAAAAAAACAGTAACGTTATCAACGCCAAAGTTTTGAACGAGACAGAGATTGAATTTGCCGACGGCGTATTTAATTATGACAAAAAAACCTTTGAAAATGGGGGCTTTTCCGAAAATGACTATTTGAAAGAGGAAGTTAAAATCTCCATTGACTTTGACAAAATCGACCTTACCGACTATGAGGACTCTGCACCAATCGCAGGTAATATCGTATCAAGCATTTTCAAGGGAGATAAATATCAATATGTTGTAAAATCCGATAACGGTTTCGATTTCTTTGTAGATACCGAGGACGAGTATGACAGCAATGACCGTGTGGGAATTACTATCAAACCGGAAGACATTAAGTTGGAAAGAATTATTTCTTCCAAGTAGGAGCAAAAAAATGAAAAAAATTACTATTAAAAGAAAATATCTTGCTTTTCCTTACGCGATATTTATGTTGCTTTTTGTGCTTTTGCCTCTTGCTTTGATAGTCTTTTACGCTTTTACAAATGCGGATGGTAGCATCAGTTTGGAAAATTTTATAAACTTTTTTACTGACGGAGTAACTTTCAACTCTTTCCTTGACTCTATTTGGATTGCCTTTATTACAACAGTAATTTGCTTTGTTATAGGCTTTCCCGTTGCTTACATTTTGGCAAACAAAAAATATAACAGAAACAAAACTTTGTTTTTGCTTTTCTTGTTGCCTATGTGGATAAACTTTTTGCTAAGAACAATCGCAACGCGTGCTATGTTCGAGGCTTTTGGCTCTTGGCTTGATATAGAGATAACTTTTGGCAAAGCAACCACTATTTTTGGTATGGTTTACAACTTTTTGCCCTTTATGATTATTCCTATTTACTCCACACTTTCCAGCTTGGACAAAAGTTATACGGAAGCAGCGCTTGATTTGGGGGCTACACCTACAAAAGTTTTAACACGTGTTATTTTACCACTTGCAATACCCGGTATTATAAGCGGTATAACAATGGTGTTTATGCCTACACTTTCCACTTTCGTTATATCAGACCTTTTGGGCAACAACTTAGTTCAACTGCTTGGTAACATTATTAACTTGGAGTTTACTCAAAACTCTTGGAACTATGGCTCTGCTCTTTCTATCATTTTGCTGCTTCTTATGGGGCTTACAATGTTTATCGAGAAAAAGTATAACAACAAAACTCAAACTGCGGGAGGTAGAATATGGTAAAAAAGATTTTAGCCAAAGGCTACGTTTACTTGGTACTTTTATTCCTTTACGCTCCTATTGCAGTATTGGTTATTTACTCCTTTACTCCTGCGGCAACTATGCAATGGCAAGGTTTCAGCCTTGAACTTTATCAAGATTTGTTTAATCCCGCAAAAAGCGCAGATATATTGGACGCTTTGAAAAACACTTTGATTATCGCAGGAATATCTTCCGTAATATCGACATTGATTGGTATTTTTGCGGCAATCGGTATTTACAACATGAAAAACCGCTCTAAAGAGGCGATGATGACTGTAAGTAAAATACCTATGATGAACGCCGAAATCGTGACAGGTGTTTCGCTAATGCTATTGTTTTTGCTGTTTGGCATACCTTTTGGAATGGTTACCGTTATTATTGCGCACATAGTTTTTTGCACTCCTTACGTTATACTTTCCATTATGCCTAAATTGCAACAAATGGATAACAATTTGTACGAGGCTGCTTTAGATTTGGGCTGCACTCCTATGAAAGCGTTATTCAAGGCAGTACTTCCTCAAATTATGTCAGGTATTGTAAGCGGTTTCTTCCTTGCTTTTACATTGTCTATCGACGATTTTGTTATAACTATTTTCAACATTCAAGGCATTAATACATTGTCGACATTTATCTATGCAGATGCTGCTAAAAACGGTTTGACACCATCTTTGCGTGCACTTTCGACTATGATTCTTGTTTCGGTTTTGTTATTGCTTGTTATTGTAAATATTTTCTCTCATCGTGAGAAAAAATCAAAAAATAAAGCTATCGCTAAAACAAAGGGGGTTAAAATATGAAAAACAAAAGATTAACTGTGTTGGTTTTGCTTACTTTACTCCTTGCTACTATACTTGTCCCTGTGCTTAGCGGTTGCAACAACAATGTGATTGTACTTAAAGTTTACAACGCTCAAGACTATATTCAACACGGGGAAGAAGAAAGCGTTTTAAGAGACTTTGAAAAATACTATTTGGAAAAAACAGGTCAAAAAGTTCGTATTCAATATGATACTTTTGATACTTTGGAAAGAGCTTACACCATTATCAACAAGCGCGAGGCTGATTATGATGTTATGTGTCCAAGTGACTATATCATTGAAAAAATGAAGAAAAACGACCTTTTGGTTGAGCTTGACAAAAATAAAATCCCTAACCTTTCAAATATTCCGCCTTACCTTTTGGACAGAAACTTTGACAGAGGCAACAAATACAGCGTGCCTTATATGTGGGGAACTGTAGGTATTATGTACAACACCGATAAAGTTGACGAGGAAGACGTTAAAAATTGGGGGTTATTGTGGAATGACAAGTACAAAAATAAAATACTTATGAAAGACAGTATTCGTGACTCGGTATTTATCGCAACAATTTACGCTTATCGTGAGGAATTGGAGGAACTTGCAAAAACAGCTACTCCTGAGGAATATCGCAACAAAATAAGCGATTTGACAAACAATATTACCGCAGATAAACTTGCTCTTGTAGAAAAGGAATTGCGTACTCAATACGATATACTTTATGCTTACGAGGTTGACAGCGGTAAAGACTCTATGATAAATGGCGAAGCGTATGTAAACCTTGCTTGGAGCGGAGACGCTGTTTGGGCAATAGAGGAAGCTTTGGCAAACGGAATAAACCTTGATTACTATATCCCTGAAGAGGGGTCTAATGTTTGGTTTGATAATTGGGTTATACCTAAGTATTCCAAAAATGTGGACATTGCTCACGAATTTATAAACTTTATGTGTGACCCCGACATTGCTCTTCGCAATATGGACGAGACAGGTTACACCACTGCTGTAATCTCCCCTGACATTATAGACTATATGACTGACGAAGAAGTAGATGCTAACGACTTTACTTACCTTTTCGAAGATAAAGATGGCAATGTTTCCGCAGAAAATCTTGCTTTAATAAAATACTATAACGATGAGTACGGCATTGATTTTTACGCATTGCAAATACCGGAATTGACAATGCCTTCCACAGATAGTGCCGAAAGATTAGTCGAAATGACAGACTTTGGCGAAAAACAGGATATGGTTGTTAAAATGTGGACAAGAGTTAAAGCCTTGCCGTTGGGATTGGAAGTTAAAATATTCAGCATTTTGCTTGCTATTTCAATAGTCGCAATTATCGCTTACTCTATTTACAAAAAAATCGCAAACAAAAAACTTGTTGCAGGCAAAATCGAACAAATGGGAAATAGCACTGCTGCGGTATCAGGTAATTTGTTTAGTAATATAAGCACTAAAACAAAAGACTTGTTTGCTACAACTAAAAAGAAGTTTACCGCTTTATTCGATAGCTTTAAAAACAAAAAGTCCGAAAATGATAAAATCGATAATAATGACAATCGGGACAATAATTAAAATTAACGTTAAAAAATTAGGGTGCAAGTTAAATCTTGCACCTATTTTTATTTAATATACCGATTTTCGCAAGGTATTTTTCATTTTCCAATAATTTAGTTTGAAATTATTTATTATTTTAACCGCAATTTCATTGTAGCAAAAGGAATTTTATGTTTCAAGAATTATATGTGCAACATTTTTTAAACTCACGTACATGACACGTGGTTTTGTTCACAACAAAAATGCCGAAATAAATTCGGCACTTTTATTATATTCAAACCTTTTAAAATTATTTGAAAAACCATTTTAAAACTACGTCTTTGATATTTTTAGGGGCTAGCAACACTCCTGTATTTTTTGCTATGTCACGTACTACATTACCTTTTGAGTCGATATTTGCAACCGATTTGATACGCAATTTTTCAAGAACTTCCTGCTCTTTCATTTTACCCACGGGGATAGTGATTTCCGCTCTTCCGCCTGCCATAATATCAAAATAGTTATTACTAAACGGCGTTTTTATGTTTTCCATAGATAATGCTACATATCTTGCAAATTTTTCCGCTTGTATACTTATTTTTGCAATGCCTTTCTTACAAACCACACTAACTTTTAACTTAGGGTCAGGCAGCATAGCAAGTTTATTTTGCACAAACAAAAAGTCTTCAGCCGCAATTATTCTGCCCGACTTATCCGTAAGCTGTGCAACAAAAACAATCTCTCTTTCCTTGCCTGTTACAACTTCCTTTAAGTCCAATGTTGCTATAGTGCTGTTTTGATTTCCTGCAATCTCCACATTAAGTTCCCCGTTTGACATTACTATGCCGTCAAAGTCCTCGATTCTCCAATTTAAATTGCATTCCTCACTAATATTTACATCCGAGCTTAAATCGACTTTAACCACGCCTTTATTGCAAGTAACCGTCATTAAGATAGGGGAAAATACTTTTTTTAATTTGTACATTACCGCTTTATAATGTCCCAAATAATCAATACCCGAGCAATCTATACCCGCCCAACAGTCATTTAACGAGGTCATTATTACTCCTCGGCATTTTGACATATTACGTCTTAAATGCTCTATCATTTCGGTATAGTACTCCGCTTGAGTAAGTTGCGAATAATATATCAAATCAGACATACTTCTCGGAACTCTGAATCTTGACGAAATATAGTAAAGCATTTTATTGTTTCCGTCACGATACTTTTGCCTTTTTTCAAGCTCCAATCCGGATATGGTAAATTGCTTTTTGGATATAAATTCGTCAAATACATTTGAGCTTGGCATTGACGGCATACCGAATTCGCCGCAAAACCTAGGAGTATGTTTGCCTAATTTTTGCATAGACCTCATACCGCCCCAAACTTCCCACATGTTTGTAATTCCGTTTTTGTAATTGTTGACCTTATCACAAAATTTGCCCGAAAGCGGAGAGGACGGAATATACAAGAAACCGCACCCCATATTTTTAATTCTTTCGGGGATTTTTTTATAAAACACGTCAAAAATCGCACCTTTTAACGGTTTTTTACCAAATGTCCGTGATAGTTTATGCTCCATATCATAGCTGCCACATAGCAAAACTACCGACGGATGATAATGTAATTTTATTACGTTATATTTTATTTCCTTATCGACATTGGCAGAAAAATCTTGGTTTTCAAACGGATAAATCATTCCCGCAAAAGGCATATCTTGCCATACCATTATACCCCTTTCGTCGCACATAGTGTAAAATTCGTCAGGCATATATCCGTTGCCCGCAAACACTCTTATTAAGTTTGCGTTTATATTGATTATGCTATCCAAATAGCTTTCCATCTTCTTTTTATTAAAAAGCGATGACATGCTGTCAAGCGGCATTAAAGTAACACCTTTTACAAAAACCTTTTCGCCATTTAAAACTATTCCGAATTTTTTGTAGCTGTCTACTTCTTCCTCTTCAAACCTAATGTCTTTTAAGCCGTAATTGAATGTTTTGCTATCTATTATTTCGTCGTTTTTTAACAAATCAAGCGAAATTTTATATAGTGCGGGTTTTTGAACTTTTGTGTAAATATCCCAAAGTTCTGGTTTGTTTATAGTGGCAACCAAGTCGTTTTGTTCTTCCACCTTAGCGCTTACTACTTTTATTACATTACCATTCGGCTCGGTTATGTTAAGTTTTAATGAATAATTTACATTGTCGCCAAGCTGTTTGCCTTTTACAGGTGCTTTGACAATGATTATTTGCGATTTGGAAATAGCCTCATTCCTAACCTGCGGTTTGCCTAAATAAATTTCGTCGTATCCAACAATTTTTATATTTCCGCAAATCCCGCTAAAAGGCAAAATCACATTATTGTTCCACCCAAAATGCACGGCAGGTTTACGTATAAACTGTACTCCTGTCATACCCTCCTTATTGGTTGGCATTGGATTGTTTTCCAACTTATTCTCGATATATGTAATCGGCGAACGGAATTTTATCCTTATCTTATTTGTAAGCCTAGATACAAAATTTTTGATATCTACTGTGTATTTTATAAACGAATTTTCCGCCCTGGCAACTAACCTGTCATTTATATAAATATCCGCAATACAATCTAACTTATCCGCCTCAAGCATAATAACAGGTTTTTTTAGTATATCCAAAGGTAAAGTAAACTCGCGGGCGTATTCCCAATCACGCTCGCCTATCCATTGAGTCAAATCTTCATTATTGTCATAATACGGGTGGTCAATCAAATTGTTCGCAAGCAAGTCGATATAATTGCTGCCCGGAACGACTGCCGTATACCATTTGCCTCTACCAACCTCATGAAAAGACCATTTTCCGTTTAAATCGAACTCTTTCATACTTACCTCGGCTATAATTTTAGCATAAAATTATTAAAATGTAAAGAGAAAAGGAAAAACATATCAACCAAAACGCATATATATTGCCTGCTTTTAGCAAATTATTTTTTACAAATTTCCCTATATATAATGCATAAAAACCCCTCTTGATGTTAAATTTTTCCAAATTATGTTGTTTAAAAGTTAATTTTGTGGTACAATTATTGTAATTATAAATTTTTGTTGACATTTTTCAATAAATTTTACGAGGTAAATATGACTCAAAAAAAATGGTTTAGATTGGATAACAGTGCGAAACTTTATCCCTTTATAACCACAAAAGATACTCAAAACCTTTTTCGGTTTACAGTGGAATTGACAAACGATATAAATGCGGAAGTTTTACAAAACGCATTGGATTTGACATTAAAAAGATTTCCGTCCTTTGCCGTAAGACTAAGGCGTGGTGCTTTTTGGTATTATTTGGAAGAAAATACAAAACAACTGAAAGTACAGCCGGAATCAGACATAATTATGGAGCAAATTACCCCACATAACTGCAATGACTATTGTTTTAGAGTTATGTATTACAACAACCGTTTGACTTTGGAATTTTTTCATATTTTATGCGATGGTAGCGGGGCTTTGCAATTTATAAAAAGTTTACTTTACACCTATTTTAAACTTCAAGGTATTGTTTTGGATACCGAAGGGAAAATTTTGACTGTGGAAAGCGAAATTGACCCAAAAGAATATGAAGATAGTTTTGCAACAAACTACAAACCCGTAAAGTTGAAAGATGTTAATATCGCAACATTGACAGGAAGCAAGTCTCAAGCCTTTACCGTTCCCGGGGAGCAGTTTGATTATCTTGGTAAAGGAGCAATCACCGCTGACCTAGATGCAAAAGAATTGCTTGCATACTGCAAAAGCAAAGGCTGTACTATAACACACTTTTTGGGCGGGCTGTTTATGTACAGCGTTTATATGACAAAAGGCAAGTTTGTCAAAAACCCAAAAGATATAACTCTGTTTATCCCTATGAATTTAAGAAAACTTTACAATAGCAGTACTCTTCGCAATTTCACATTGTTTTCAAGAGCAAGAGCGGATATAAAAAAAGAGGATATTTCTTTGGAATATTTTATAAACATTATTCAAAACTCTATTGAAAGTTGTTACAAAAAGGAATATCTGGACAACAACATAAGCACTACCATGAAAGGGGAAAAGTTTTGGCTAATGCGTATATTACCGCTATGGTTAAAACACTTGATTTTTGCCACTAGCAATGAAAAAACGATAAAAAAGCCTACGAAAACCGCTACATTCAGCAATGTAGGAGTGGTGGACTTGCCAAAATCATTTGAGCCTTATGTTAAAAAATTTACCTTTATGTTGCATGCCTGCCCATCCGTTCCTATCTCGTTTACAGCAATAACCACCTACAACACTTTGACTATTGGGTTTGTGAGATTGCTTAAAGATTGCAAGATAGAAAGTTTCTTTATTAATTACTTGGCGGAGCTCGGTTTTGATATAAAAGTAAGTAGCAACTATTGGGAGGTGGACAATGCGTTGTAATAACTGCAAAGTGGATATCGGCAACAGTAATATTTGCCCGCTATGTCACGAAATTATCAACAAAGACAATGTGACTGAAATTAAATGCGAGTACCCTCCAAAAAGGGAAAAACGTCCTCTTCCGCTTATAATTTCTCCACGAAATATCTATCTTATTATCGCGGTATTTATCTCGTTAATAAGCATTATTGTTTGCTATGTTAATCATTCGACTGCCCTTTGGTGTTGGTTTATAGTGCCACTTTTGGCTTATGGTTACTTGCTAATTGGCAATACTATTTTTTCCAATACGGAAATCGGAACAAAAATATTTTTGCAAGGGACATGTTTAATATCTCTTTGCTACATTTATGAGGCGATATTTAAAACGCAGGTTGCAACCGGCTACTGCTTGCCCATAATTATTTCGGCAATGATAATAGTTTGCGGCTCGATGTTGATACTATTTTATAAACACAATCGCACTCTATTTGTCTCCTGCAATTTGATAAGCGTATTGGGCTTTATACCCATTATACTTTATGCCTGCAATGTTACAAGCATTTTAATCCCCGCAATAATAAGTGCTGCAATAGGCGGGTTCACTTTGATTTGTGGCATAGCATTTGGGCTGACAAAACTTAAAGAACAGTTTGAAAAAGTGTTTCATATTTAATAATATTCAAAGTTATAGGAGAAAGTTTTATGAAAAAACTATCAAGTTTAACAGCAATAATCATCCTGTTATGTTTAGGTTTTACATTATGCCTAACAGCTTGCAGTCCTTTTGGAACTATTAGTAAAAGCAAAAAAATAAACATTGACGATATGCAGTTGGTTTTTGAAGATAATTTTGACGGAGAACTTGACAAAAGCGTTTGGAAAACGTCCTTCGAACAACCTATCCGCAGAGGCGGCTATTGGACGGACGAACAAACTTTTACCAAGGACGGCAACCTTATCATACGTACGGAATATTTGGAGAACGGCAAACATGGTAACGGTTGGTACACAGGCACATGCCTATCTCAAAGCTTAAAAGAATTTAAATACGGATACTTTGAAGTAAGTTGCAAAGCACCTGCTGCAGAAGGCCTTTGGAGTGCTTTTTGGTTGCAATCAAATAGTATGGCAAACAATCTTTATACCGACAACGGCAAAACAGGTGCGGAAATTGATATAATGGAAAGTCCTTACTACAATGACCCTACATTGCCGTTGGATAAGTACCGCAACACTACTCTTCATACAATCCATGTTGATGGTTACGGAGAGCAACATAGTTCCACAAATTCCAAATATATGAAAGTTCAAAAAAATATGTATACGGAATTTAATACTTATGGTCTGTTGTGGACGGAAAATGAATATGTTTTTTACATTAACGGCTATGAAAGTTGGAGAACGTCTTTCGGTGTATCACAAGTTCCTGAATTTTTATGGTTATCAGTTGAAATTGCAGGCGAAAGCGGCAGCGGTAACCCAAGCAATCCAAACAATCAATTCACTTGGGCAGGCGAAATCACAAACAACCCAAGTTCAGCAATGCCCGCAGACTTTGTCATAGACTATGTAAAAGTTTATCAATATAAGTAATCAATAATATTTAATTTTTCTATATTATAAAATGTCTCTATTTAAAACATCAAAATATAACAAAAATATCGCTGCAAAAATTAGCGATATTTTTTATTTTACACTTAAAAAATCGGTACTAAATTTAGTTTTTAATGATTTTATAACACTTTTATTTTATCATTTTTAAGAACAAAAGTAAAGTAGGAGTGGACAGATTGAC
>OFFU01000311.1_pt1 | contig 56301 bp, 53 predicted proteins | sample 1521451 | NCBI WGS metagenome assembly OFFU01 (sample SAMEA3504106, study PRJEB24116) | mouse gut metagenome | biome: mouse gut; feature: mouse-associated habitat; material: faeces | place: Denmark | collected 2011 | reverse complement strand
TTGCGCGATGACGCTGTATGTCAGTCCATTTGTTCTGCGACATCATCAGGGTGTGCTTGCTGCGGGCAAGGATCTGGCGCATGGTCTCGCCGTTGGAATATGTAATTGGAGGCTCTGATTTGTCACGGCTGTTGTCTTCGGCAATGAGCTGTCGGCGGATGTCTATGCGAATTTCGTCGACAGCCTCGTTATAGACCTGCTGCACATGGAAGCGGTCGTTAACGACGTGGGCGTTGTAGAATACCTCGGCGGCTATCAGCATCATCGAGGGCGACAGATCGCAGGTCACTTCTTTTACCCTGCGTCTGACCGATTTACCCATGGCTCCGATGAGGATTGTGGTTATCTCATCGCTCTTTGTGCCGGGGATGGCCGCCGCCAGCGTCCCACGGCCACCGTGTCCGTCCTTGTTCGTGAGGAAAGTCCATACCTCGCCGTTGCTCAGGCAGGTTTCGTCAAGACTCATGTACGGGCCGATATTGTTAGCGTTGAAGTAGAAGCCGCAACCGAGTTCGGCCTCACGCCATTCGGTATAACCGCTTATCCTGTTGCGATACTGTTCGGCAAAATATTTGCCGTTGACGCAGTACATCTGCGATATATGCTTAATCGACAATGCCGTCGTCTCCACCTTCGTCTTTTAAAAAAGCCACGAACTCGGCGCTGAGTCGTGTCCTCTCCTCGTTGGGCAGTTCCAGGTTATATGAGAATATCTCGTTGGTCTTTTTGTCCCACCATTTGTTCTTGCGCATGTGCAGGAACACCGGTCTGCCGCGCATCGGATAGTCCTGCACTGTAACGTAATCCGTGTATCCACGTGCCACAATGTTCGGATTGCGGAAATCCTCATCCGACAGTTTCTTCTTCTCGTCAAGCCATATGTCGTAGGACTGGTCTGTCTTTTCAAACTTGACCATCTCAAACAGTTCGTCCAATCCTTCTGGCAGGAATTGCCAAAATGCATCTGCGGTTTTCATACCGCAAATTTAACACTTTTCCTAAAATTCATGCACCGGCATTTCGATTTGAGCCACTAAAAGCATCCTATTCAGCAGAATATTTATATGCCAAATAGGGTGCTTTTAGTTATCTGTCTCATGATTATTGATTCTTTTTTCTGATGGAGACCGGAGTCATCCATACACTTATCTTTGAATCGTCCTAAGGATGAACTGTCAGTGGATTTTATCTATTATAATGATTTGATAATAATGGAGTTGGCTTTGTCAATGACTGAGGTGTCGAGGCTTGCGAGGTATATCTGGGTGGTGGTCTCCGAGTCGTGCCCCATACCCTCACTGATCACTGATAGGGGTATACCTTTAGCTTTGGCAGCTGAAGCCCAACTGTGCCGAGCTACGTAGAGTGTGAGAGGGATGTCGGCTTTGACCAATTCTGCAATTTTCTTAAGCTGATGATTGATATTGTAGGATATGTTGCGGTAGGCGCGCCTTTCGTCAATTCCTGTTTTTGTGAGTATCGGTAGGAGGTAATCGGTAGGATTTTCAGGATATTTTTCCAGTAGGTGTTGCATGTCCTTGGTCCATTTGATCTTTAGAGCCTGTCCTGTCTTGTGGCGACGGTAGGATATGTATCCGTGGTTGAGATCTGTCTTGCGCAGAAATGCCATATCGATAAAGCTCATGCCTCTTAGGAAGAAACTCATCAAGAACATGTCTCTGGCATAGTCGGTCTGAGGATATCTGCTGAGGTCAAGAGATCTGATCTTTTTCATGATGTGGATAGGGAGCGCACGCTTAGTGGTTTTTTCCACCCCAGTATAGACGTGGCGGAACGGATGGCGGTTTTCGATGATTTCGTTTTCCACAGCGCGGTTGTAGACGGCACGCAGTATGCGCATGTATAATGATGTGGTGTTTGGTGTATTGCCGTTTGCCTGTAGGCTGGATTCGTATGCTTCCATCATCTCGGATGTAATGGCATCAAGCATTATGCAGTCGTCATTACAGAATTTTCTTAGGCTGTTGAATGCGGCTTTATATGTTTCGGCTGTGCGTACTTTGCCACGTTGTTTCAGAGTGGATATCTGTGTGAGCATATAGTTGAACAGGCTGTATTCGCGCGAATAGTGCTCGAAATTATCAACGATATCTTCGGCTGTGTATGATATGCCTCTGAGATCAAGTTCACGTATTATTTTGCTTAGACGTTCGATGTCAAGACGTATCTTTTCTCTTGTGGAGGATAGTTGGTCGTAACGATCTGAGCCTGTACGGCATATTATCATAGATCTTTTTTCGTCCCATTCTTCAGAAAGGATTCTGTAGTTGGCGTTCACCTGAAGCACATGTCGTTGGTGAATGATCTGATAGTAGATAGAGCCTTCTTTCCCGGCAATGGAGGAATGTCTGAATTTCACTTTTATTGATGCCATTGTGTTATTGATGTTTGGTATTGGTATCAATAATAAACGACAATCACAACAATACAAAATAATAGAGAAAAGAGCTGTGGCGGTCACGAGCCTCTCCGGTCAAGAAAACCGGAGGGGAGGCATTGGGTGAGATATTCTCGGACTGAATCCCATGGGATGATGTAGAGTGTCGGTTCGCCAGGGAGAAGTGGGACAGGGCGTTCGTTAAGATCGAATCTCACATAGTGTTTGCCGGATTTTGCCCGCAATAGAATCATCTGGAGGTTTGCAGCCATGGGCACAACCTGGAAGTCGAGCCAGTGAAGTGCTACTGTATCGAAATTGTCGGTGATATAGTAGCATCCCGGCAGACGCATCAGAGCGAAAAGCGGCATGAGTGTTTCAGCATGCCCGAACCGTAACATTGCACTGTAACGGTTGGTGCCGTTGACGGCAGAGTCCATTGTGGTGATGAGTTCGTTGAGCAGAGCGGCTGACATATCCATAGGTGCAGAGGAGAGAGAGGAGGCTGAATGCGTGAGATAATGGTGCATATTCATGATGCTCCAGAGTGAGTTGTATTCCGGAAGGGTCATGAACTGTTCTGCCTCGGGGTCGATAGACATGGCCCTGCATCCGGCAACAACCTTATACACAGCCATCGCTATATCCTTCTTTTCATTTTTAGAGAAGGGGTAGCCGGCTCCCATTATTTTTATCGCAACATTTGTGGGGACTGTGGTGTCGACGTATTCGCTGTAGACTTTATGCCATTTGTCGCTGTCGATGTATGACTTGTAACTCTCATCTCCGGTCCATGGTCGAAGAAGCGGCGAGTTTTGTCGTCCGGAAGCAGTTGTGATTTCAATTCTGTTGTCAAGACGTGAGAGCTGGTGGGTGAACTCGTCCATGGAGGCTATGCAGCGCGGGACATAGGATGATATGGCGTTGATATCGGTGTTGTGAAACAGAGCCGGAGCAAGCGAATAGAGCCGAGATGCTATCCCGCGTTGCTCTGCCATGCCGAGTGAGTCGAGTGCGCCCCAGCGTCCGTCGGTACGTTCTGTCACGAGATGGCACAAGTTCATAAGCCTGCGCCCTGCCGGTGTGATGGTGCCAAGACTGTCGGCACGGTGAAGGTAACGCAGCAGCGATACTGTGTAGTCGCCTGACGACAGGAAGCGAGCTCCGTGACGTCCAATGTGGTTGACGTATACCGGGGTGAGGGAGTCGGGTATGGCACGCAGTGCCATATCGGGGACAGGGTAGGGCATGGCTGAACCTTCACATTCCGTATAACTATATGTGGTGGATGCGGCGGCTGACGCATAGTGTGACAACCCTAAGAAGGCTGTGAATATAATAAAATATCGTTTCAGCATTGTCATTTATTTAATTTTTGCTTAGTTTTGTATCGAAAATCCTATCTCTATAGTTAGATCAAAGATGAATTCCCTCCAGATAATACAACAATTAATAGACAATAAAAAGTTTGCCGAAGCAATAGGAATGCTTACGGAGCAGATTAATGATACAGTGGCAGGAGGGGATTGTAATGATAAAGCTGAATTGTATTTTCTTCGCGGCAAGCTGCTGTGGCGCATCGGTGAGCATAGCAGAGCGATGACGGATTATGCTTATGCATCGGAGCTTGATCCGTCAAGCCCGGCGATAAAAGCTCTTGAACAGGCCCGGGATATTGCCGGATTCTTCAATCCTGATCTCTATAATCCGTGAGATGTGTGGCTGATTTGTTTAGCCGGCTGCGTGTTTCACAATTCTATATTATACAGAATGTGCTCCTTCAGATGATGTCCGTCAGGGAGGGCGGGATGCTGGAATCTGCCTATGGGCTGCATTCCGATTTTCTGCATGACTCGTTCTGACCTGTGATTGCATAATGCTGTGAATGAGTAGACGAGACTGAACAGTCTCCTTTTCCGAGCATAATCAAGACAGGCTTTTGCTGCCTCGGTGGCATATCCGTGATTCCAATATCTGCTGTCGAGCCTCCATCCGATCTCTATGCCGGGAGCGAATTCTGCATCAAAATCAAAATGGTGGAATCCGGTATAACCGATGAATTTGCCATCTGATTTCAATTCCAGCGCATATAATCCGATTCCGAATTCGGAAAATTCTGAAACAATGCGTTTATAGAACTTTACTGTTTCTTCGTGAGTTAGGATGCTGGGGAAGTGTTCCATAACTTCCTTGTTCCTGTTGATTTCAGAAAAAGGGGCAAGGTCGTTATCAGACCATTGGCGTAGAATGAGTCGGTCGGTTTCGAGCATTGGTCGAAATAATTAAGTGGTGGATGTGCAGTGGGCAATATAATTTGGGTGAGTTGTAATAATGGCAAGAATTCTATACAAAGGGTGTGTTTATCACAAATACAGCAATCAGCCATTTAGGGTGTGGCTAAATGGCTGATTTTTTTCTGTTTTGTCAAAAAACTGTATGATCTCATCTGAAAGTGAATAAGGAGCAGAGGTTTCTGCGATGCCTCGTGTGTTAACAGGTGTGGAGGTCATTTCAAAATCAAGGTTTGCACCGTTTTTTAATTGTAAAGAAGTGAACAAAGACCTTGCTTGTTGAACTGATAGTACATTTCAACGCGCTCCGGAGAATCGTTTTCAAGCAACAGTAGCAACTCTTTTGCAAATTCAAGGGCTGCCGAGCCGTTTGCTGTCACGATATTCTTATCTTTGATTGCCTGGGCGTGGATATATCCGTCGGGATTGGTGTAATTGTCGCCGCCCCAGAGTTTCAGTTGTTCCGGACCGTTGCCTGTGTGCTTGACGGAATTGAGGAATCCGTGTTTTGCCATGAATGAAGCCCCGTTGCATATCGCACCGATAATCTTGCCCTTTTCAATGGCTTGCCTAATAATAGGCACGATCTGTTCTGCAACAGGCGTACTCCATCCGAACCCGCCGATAAGCACCAATGCGGCGTAATCGCCTGGCATGGTTTCAAATGAATAATCGGGTAGGGTAGTGAATCCACCTATGGACTTAATCGGTTCGAATGTCGGAGCTACGGTCTTATTGATGTATTTCGGATTTTGTTTCAGTGCAAATTCATCAGAGGCAATAGCTTGAGAAAGATACACTGCTTCGTGTGCGGCATAGTCTGGCAATAGGATATATAAAATTTCGTTGCTCATTGTTGTATATTCGTTTAGTAGTCTGGTGTTTATGTTTTAATTGTTTATTGCATCATGTAGCTTTCTCATTCTTTTTGTCGGTTTGACATTATTGTGTCGAAATTGTCTCGTCCCCAGTTTATGAGTCCCGTCACATGTGGGAGAAGAGTTCTGCCGAAGTCGGTCACAGAATATTCGGTCCGTGGTGGCACATCGGCGAACAACTCACGGCGGATTAAGCCGTCGGCGGTAAGCTGTCTGAGTACCTGCGCCAGCACTTTCTCTGATATCGATGGGATGTTGCGATACAGCTCGTTGAAGCGTATCGGTCCGTTCTCGGAGATCTTAACGAGAACCACCAATGTCCACTTGTTGCCGAGCCATTCGAGCATCGGGGCTGCCTTGCAGTATTCGTAGTCTAATTTTTTTGCCATTTTCAGTAATGCAAAATAGGTTGATAACGAGCGAAACTGACTTTACGGTAAGGGTCAAACCTGATAGTAAGTTATTGCTTCTGCTCTGACAATCACTTAATTTTGCATCACAAAATTAGGTAAAAATATTGAGATATGATATATCCAGAGTTACATTTCACAGGGCAGGTGTGGCGACCGCCATACGAGGCAAATTCGCAGCTCCTGCAATTGACTTCCGGCTGCACTTGGCACAAATGCAGGTTTTGCAGTCTCTATCACGGCACTCCGTTCAGGGTGTCGCCGCTTTCTGAAGTGGAGGCTGACCTGAAAGTGATCCGGCAGTGGCAGCCACGCGCCCGAAGGGTTTATCTCACAGGTGCGAATCCCTTTGCGTTGAGTTACGATAAACTTATGGATGTTGCAATTCTTTTGAGAAAGTATCTTACGCACATGGTTTCGTTCGGGATGTTTGCCCGCGTCACAGATATCGCGCCAAAATCTGTGGCGGAGCTTAAGAATCTACGCCATATGAAACTTGACAGTATAAACATCGGTATAGAGACTGCCCACGACCCTACATTGGACCGAATGGACAAAGGCTATCACGCCTCTGATATTCTTGAACAGCTGTCGAAGCTTGACGAGGCGGGAATACGCTACAATGTGTTTTACTTAAACGGTCTCGGAGGCAAAGGTAACGGTGAGGTGAGTGCGATAGCCACTGCCGATGTTCTGAACCGGCTCCATCCTTGCATCATAAACATTGTTTCGCTGACCGTATTTCCGGAGTCTCAACTGCATCAGGACGTGTTGGACGGCACATATATCGAGGAGCCGGAGATAGAGCGTCTGATGGAGATGCGGACACTCATTGATAGGTTGGACATCAAAGTCAATCTGCTCGGTCACCATATTTCCAATACGGTGCCAATTACAGGTGCATTGCCGGGCGACAAAGCCGCAATACTCCGTGAATTTGACGAAGCGATAGCCCGGTTTCCTGAAACGGAACTGAAAGCCTATCGAAACAGGATATGGCATCTGTGAAGACGCTGCTTCTGTTCTCAGCCTGCCCATTTTTGGTGGGCTTTTTTGTGTCCAGATCGTTTTGGCATTCAGAATACACTCTCTTTTCATATATCGGGTGAACCATTGAGAGAAGTGTACAGCGCAGGAGGATATAAATAAACCTCCGGAATCTATTTAAAGATTCCGGAGGTTATTGAGGTTCCTAGCAGATTCGAACTGCTGTAAACGGTTTTGCAGACCGGTGCCTAACCACTCGGCCAAGGAACCATAGGCTTTTTGGTTTTTGCACTGCAAAGGTAAGACCTTTTTTTGAATTATACAAATGTCAAAGGTGCTTTTTATATAAAAAGTTAAATTAAAAAAGTTGAGATTATTTCTTGATAATAGTTGTCGGTTGTGTATCAATTATATATAGAAGGAGTCGTTCAGTGCGACAGGATTCCATGATTATGGGGTTATAAAGATAGGAGGCTGTATCATGTACCGTAGTCCGGCTTTTTGACACAGCCTCGCTATTAGGATTTAGAGAAACATTATCATTTTAACTCTACAAGATTATATTTCTGAGATCCGATACCGAGAAGTTCGGCGGCATCAAGGATGAGAGGTCCATGCATCTTGTTCATTCGTTCAATGAGATGGGCTTTCCCAGGATCATCGGAGTTGAGCACCATGTCTACACAAGCGCGGTCAAGAGCCACTGGATCAAGGGATGCGAGGATACCAAGGTCCTTCATTTCCGGAGCAGCAGGATTGCCGTTACAGTCACAGTCGATGGAGAGATTGTTGGCAACATTGATATATATCATCTTATCCTTGCCTATATGATCGATCACACCCTTGCAGGCATCAGCCATTGACTCAAGGAAGGCATCCTGTTCGGCTACGCAACTCCATATGCTATCGGCATTCTGGGTCTTTCCTGCGCTATGGATGTATGCCTTTCCGTTGGATGAAGCGATACCAATGGAGATATTTTTTAATGCTCCTCCGAATCCACCCATCTGATGTCCCTTGAAGTGGGATAGCACAGCTATAAAATCGTAGTTTAGGAAATTCTTGCCTACGATGTCCTTATTAAGATATTTACCTCCCTCCACAGGGATATCAACTTCCCCTTCGCCATCCATTATATCTACTCCGGCAAGATCGACATATCCGTGTTCTTTTGCAGTCTGATAATGCTTTTCGGTGGTGTTTCGGTTGCCTGCATAGGCTGTGTTGCACTCAATGAAATTACCGCCTATGGCTCTCACGAAGTCGGATATCAAGGCTGTGTCAAGTTGGTTTGACTTTTTTGATTCACCTGTTGAGATCTTTATGCCCACTTTTCCTTGCGGTTTGCGACCGAGTGCTTCATAAATTTTCACCATGTTCTCAGGTGTGATATCCTTGATGTAGTAAACTGTGGCAATCTCGTTTGCGGATGTGGTGTCGGTGTTTGTGGCTGATGTTTCAGCATTGGCTTTTGCGCCGCTGCATGAGGCTGTAAGCGATGCTAAAGCAGCTCCAAAAGCAAGAGCTAAGATTGTTTTTTTCATTGCTTGTAAGTGATTATGTTTCAATTCGCGAAGTTACCCATTTTTGCGTAAATATAATGTATAAAAATAACAGAAATAATAACCAAAATCAATAGTGCATTTGATAATGCGCATTAAAAACATTAATTTTGTTCCTGTATTTGGTGGGCACAGGATGCCTCCGATCGGTATTAAAAGACATTCAAAACCTTAGATTTATAATGAAATCCATAGACAAGAAAATTTGGTTGATACTGGTGTTGCTGTTTATGATCAGTGGGAATGCGGCAGTGGCTCAGTCAATTCCCTCTGATATAGAAGCGGTGGTAGCCCCATTTGATATGCCTAAGTTATCAAGACCTGTTATCCCTGACCGGACATTGAGTATTGTAAAAACAGGTGCCAGGCAGGAGGTGCTATCAACCGAGCATATACAGAAAGCCATTGACCGGTTGTCGCAGAAAGGTGGCGGCACTGTTGTAATCCCTGAAGGCAAATGGCTTACAGGGCGTATTGTGCTTCGTAGTAATATTTGTCTGAGGCTTGAGAAGGGTGCGGAATTGCATTTCAGCGGTGATATAAAGGATTATCTTCCTGTAGTGTTGTCGCGCAATGAAGGGATTGACGTTTATTCACTTGGAGCAATGATATATGCCGCTGATGCAGAGAATATAGCTATTACAGGAGAAGGCAAGCTGGTAGGTCCTGATTATGATTGCGAGATATGTCAGCGTCAGGAGGGAGGAATCAGTGAAGATGTAGGGAAAACACCGGTTGAACAGCGCATTTATGATGGCGGCAATGGTGCTAAGGTGTTCCTGCCAGTGTTCTTCGGGCCGATGAATAGTAGGAATATACTTGTTGAAGGGGTTACGTTTGAACATTCTATATTTTGGAATATTGTTCCGACTTATTGTGAGAACATAATAATACGTGGAGTGACGGTCAACAGTTTCGGCAGAGGCAGGACTGACGGCATAGATATAGACTCGTCAGCGAATGCCCTCATAGAGTATACCACTCTCGATTGTGGAGATGATTGCTTCACACTTAAGTCAGGGCGTGGAATCGACGGTGTAAAGCGAGCGCGCCCGACAGAGAATGTGGTAATACGCTATTGTGTTGTCAGACGTGGAGTCGGAGGTGTCACTATGGGTACCGAGACTGCCGCCGGTATCAGGAACGTGTATATGCATGATTGTGTCATGGAAAATCCTTCATTCCCATTCTATGTGAAGACTCGTCGGCCTCGTGGTGGCGGTGCTGAGAATGTGCTTGTTGAGAGGGTAGTGGTTGAGAAAAGCCGTAAGACTGTATTTAAGTTCGATATGCTCGGGTCGGTGGAATGGATAGGTGAACTTGCCGAGAGATTCCCAGCCCGAACTGTCGGGGTGCTGACACCAAAGTTTGGGAACATGACATTCAAAGATATTATAATAAAAGAATGTCCGGCACTGATAAATGCTAAAGGACTCCCCGAACAACCGATCGAAGGTCTGGTTTTTGAAAACATTCAGTCCCCGAACATGCAGATGCAATTGCAGGATGTCGGAACACTTGTGTTTAAATGATATAAGAGTATTTGTTAAAGTTTTTTTGTGAAAAATATGCGAATCTGTTGGCGGTTTATGGCATAATGACTAACTTTGTCGCGGATATGGACCAAACATCCATCCTAAACGGCATTAATTGGACAAAATGATAACAACTGCCAAAGAGAAAAATGTGAATAATTTCACAAAAGGACCGGCTGAGGAGATAAGATTCACCAAAATGCATGGCATAGGCAACGACTACATATATATTGACTGTATGGAGTCAATGCCTGACCGCCTCCCGGAGTTGGCGCGGGAGATGAGCGACCGCCACATGGGAGTAGGGGGAGACGGAATAGTCCTGATCTGCCCTTCGGAAATCGCGGATTTCCGAATGAGGATGTTCAATAGCGATGGCTCCGAAGCCCGTATGTGTGGCAATGCCTCCCGATGTATAGCCAAGTATGTTCATGACCACAATCTTTCACACAATAACCCTATAAACCTTGAAACCCTCTCGGGTATCAAGGTTTTGTCACTTAATATGGCAGGGGACAACGTGAAATCTGTGACAGTCGATATGGGAGAGCCATCCTTGAATAAGGATGATATACCGGTTGTTAACGATGATGGGGAGAGATGCATGATTGAAAAGAGTGTTGTGACTCCGTATGGAGAATATAATGTCACGGCTGTGTCAATGGGAAATCCTCATGGGGTGATCTTTGTCGATAATCTTGAAGATATTCCGTTTGAAAATCTGGGACCATATATGGAAAATCATCCCATATGGCGTGACAGAGCAAATATAGAATTCGCTCAAGTGCTTTCATCGGGAGTGATAAAGATGAGAGTGTGGGAACGAGGGACAGGTGAGACGCTTGCATGTGGGACCGGCGCCTGTGCTACATTGGTTGCATCTGCGATAACTGGTCGTACCGGACGTATGGCAACACTCAAACTCCGTGGTGGAGACCTGGATATAGAGTGGATGGCCGATGGGCATGTTATGATGACCGGTGCTGCTACCGAAGTATTTCAAGGTGTATATCGCAGGCAATGTTGATTGTGAGGAGACCGGATTATGTCAGGCTTTAATACAAGTATTATCTAATATTCTAAAAATAATATGGTCAGGATTAATGATAATTTTATCAAATTGCCGTCCTCCTATCTGTTCAGTGAGGTAGCTCGTAAAGTAAAGGTTTTTATGGAGGCTCATCCTGAAGCCGAGGTGATACGCATGGGCATCGGAGATGTGACACGTCCGCTGTGTCCTATAGTTACCGATGCTCTTCACAAGGCAGTGGACGATGAGTCTCGTGCACAATCGTTCCATGGTTATGGTCCTGAGCAGGGATATGAATTCCTCATATCCAGAATTGTCGAGTGTGATTACCGCCGTCGTGGCATAGATATCGCGAATGACGAGATTTTCATAAGCGATGGAGCCAAGAGCGACACCGGAAATATAGGTGACATACTTTCCACTGCCAACCGTGTTGCAGTGACCGATCCGGTATATCCGGTGTATATAGATACCAATGTCATGGCTGGGAGAGCTGGCTCGCTTATGTCCGACGGACGATGGAGTGAGATAGAATACCTCCCATGTACTGCAGAGAATGGCTTCTCACCTGACCTTCCATCAGAAGAGCCTGATATGATATATTTATGCTATCCTAATAATCCGACAGGAACCACTCTTACGCGTGGCGAACTGGCAAAATGGGTGAGGTATTGCAGGGAAAAAGGTGCATTATTGCTATTTGATGCAGCCTATGAAGCATTTATACGAGAGGATGATGTGCCACACTCTATCTATGAGATTGAGGGAGCAAAGGATGTCGCTATAGAGTTCAGAAGTTTCTCAAAGACAGCTGGATTTACCGGTATTCGTCTGGGCTATACTGTTGTTCCCAAGACTCTTTTGGGATATGGGGCTGATGGAGAGAAAGTGTCATTGAATCAATTGTGGCGACGCCGACAGACCACCAAGTTTAACGGAGCAAGCTATCTGACCCAGCGTGGAGCAGAAGCTCTTTATAGCGAGGATGGGCAGCGTCAGTTACGTGAGACAATAGATTATTATCTCGGGAATGCCGATATAATGCGGAAGAGCCTCCTTGATGCAGGATATGAATGTGTAGGAGGTGTTAATTCCCCATATATATGGATCAGAACTCCAGAGGGAATGACATCTTGGGAGTTTTTCGATTATCTGCTTGAGGAGTTCCACATAGTTGGCACTCCTGGAAGCGGATTCGGACCGTCAGGTGAGGGATATTTCCGGCTCACTGCGTTTAATACCCGAGAGAATACCATTAAAGCAATGGCTCGCCTTATGGAGTCAAACAAATAGAAAACAAATCATTATCATATATAAACAAAAACTTACGTCTTTATGTCAAGTTTAAGATTCAAAGTCGTTGAGGAGGCATCCAATCGCAAGCCGGTTACTGTGGAAATTCCTAAGGAGCGTCCGCAGGAGTACTACGCCAGCAAGGTTTTCAATAGGAAAAAGATGTTTGAGTATCTTCCGATTGAGACTTACAAAGCGTTGATTTATGCCATAGACAACAAGGAGCCATTGTCGCGCAGCTTGGCTGACAGTGTTGCGGCAGGTATGAAGCAGTGGGCTATTGACAATGGTGTACGCCATTACACCCATTGGTTTCAGCCTTTGACTGAGACTACGGCTGAGAAGCACGATAGTTTCGTTGAGCATGACGGAAAAGGGGGCATGGTAGAGAAATTCTCCGGAAAACTGCTCGTACAGCAGGAGCCTGATGCGTCAAGTTTCCCAAATGGTGGTATACGCAACACGTTTGAGGCACGAGGTTATTCGGCATGGGATATATCCTCGCCTGCTTTTATCATTGACAATACATTGTGTATCCCCACCATCTTTATATCTTATACAGGAGAATCGCTTGACTACAAGACCCCATTGTTGCGAGCCCTGTCGGCTGTGGATAAAGCAGGAACAGCCGTGGCTCGTTATTTTGATCAGGATGTACAACATGTGATCTCAAATCTCGGTTGGGAACAGGAGTATTTTCTTGTGGATGAGGCTCTCTATACGGCACGTCCGGATCTTGTGCTCACCGGGCGCACTCTGATGGGGCATGAGTCGGCTAAGAATCAACAGCTTGAGGACCATTATTTCGGAGCAATCCCCAGGAGGGTAGAGGCATTTATGCTCGATCTTGAAATAGAGGCTCACAAACTCGGCATACCTTGTAAGACACGCCACAACGAGGTTGCTCCCAATCAGTTCGAACTTGCCCCGATATTCGAGGAGACAAATCTTGCCAATGACCACAATATGCTTCTTATGTCGGTGATGAATGAGGTGGCGCGGCGTCATAATTTCCGGGTGCTTCTGCATGAGAAACCGTTTGCGGGAATCAACGGTTCCGGCAAGCATAACAACTGGAGTCTTGGCACTGATACAGGTACACTTCTTTTTGCTCCAGGCAAGACCCCTATTGAAAATCTTCAATTTATAACCTTTGTGGCAAATGTTATGGCAGCAGTGCATCGCCATAACGGTCTTCTGAAGGCGTCCATAATGTCGGCTACCAATTGCCATCGCCTTGGTGCCAATGAGGCTCCACCTGCAATCATCTCGATATTCACGGGGACACAGCTTGCCGAGGTGCTCAACAAGATTAAGAATTCCGATAAGGATGAACTTATCGAGCTTTCAGGTAAAGATGAGATTAATCTCGGCGTAGCGCAGATTCCTGAACTGATGATTGACAATACTGACCGTAATCGTACATCGCCATTTGCATTTACCGGTAACCGTTTTGAGTTTCGTGCTGTAGGGTCAAGTGCCAATTGTGCCTCAGCTATGATTGCACTTAATGCTGCTATGGCTGAGCAGCTTACCGACTTTAAATCGAAAGTTGATTCTCGTCTTGAAGCAGGTGAGGAGCTACAGCATGCCCTTCTTGCCGAAATCAAGAGTCTGCTTCTGTACTCCGAACCGATTCATTTCGACGGCAATGGATATTCCGATGAGTGGAAAGAGGAAGCGTCCAGGCGAGGTCTCGACTGTGAGACCAATCCGGCGTTGATATTTGACGCATATCTGCGTCCGTCGTCAGTGGAGATGTTCAGTAAGACCGGTGTGATGACTCATGTTGAGCTTGAGGCCCGCAATGAGGTCAAATGGGAGATGTATACTAAGAAAGTTCAGATAGAGGCTCGTGTGCTCGGTGACATTGCTATCAACCATATAGTGCCAGTGGCAACACGATATCTCTCAATCCTTCTTGACAATATGGTGAAGATACGTGATCTTTTCCCAGGCAATAAAGGGGTTGAGCTTTCATCGCAGGATGCAGTGACAGTAGAGAAGATTATGGGGCATTGCTCTGTGATAAAGGAGGAAGTAGCTAAGATGGTAAATTCCCGCAAGGATGCTAACCGGATTGAAAATGAGAGAGAAAAGGCTATAGCTTATTCTCTTCATGTAGCTCCGTGCCTTGAGACTATCCGTTATCATATCGATAAGCTTGAACTATTGGTCGACAATGAGATGTGGCCATTGCCCAAGTATCGAGAGCTCTTGTTTATACGATAATTCTTTTTTCTGAAAATATAGAAAATTAGGACAAAAGCATCAAAATGGGCTGTATTCAACGGTTTCATTTGATGCTTTTGTCTTTTTTGTGTTCTGCATTTTTAGAGATCGACTTTATTTTCATTTATGGAGGATTTTTACTAAATTTGGGGTATGTTATATGCCGAAATCCTCTTGCCGGTCCCGATTGCAGGGACTTTTACGTATCGTGTGCCTGCCGAAATGGAGAATTCATTGGGAGTGGGGCATAGGGTTATAGTGCCTTTCGGCAGAAGAAAATCCTATACCGGGATTGTCAGTGCGTTGACTCCGCTTGAGCCAATAGGTTATGAAGTCAAGGAGATTGCAATGCGTATCGATGACCGTCCGATAGTGCGCCATCCGCAACTGAAATTCTGGAATTGGGTTGCTGATTATTATCTTTGTACACCTGGAGAGGTGTACAAGGCGGCTGTCCCCGCCGGACTTAAGATAGAGAGTGAGACGTTCATATCTCCTGTCCCTGGATTTGAGGAGGATGAGAATTACAGACTTTCCACCAGGGAGCTTGCTCTGCTTGAAGGATTACTTGCTACCGGAGAAAAACGAGTGTCGCTTGACTCGCTCGCACGAAAAACCGGAATCACTACTGTCGGTCCTGTTGTGAATTCTCTCCTTGCACGTAATGCCGTGATGGTCTCAGAGAATCTTGTGGAACGATACCATGCTCGTAAAGAGACTTATGTCAGGCTTTCGGCTGCTCGTGGTGACAGTGATGCGCTACATGCCGCATTCGATGCGGTGAAGAAAGGTTCTAAACAGGAGTCCGCACTTCTTGCTCTCATAGAACTGTCAGGATTCATGAGGCAGGGTCTTGCCGAGCTGAATGAGGTGACTCGCACCGCTCTGATGGAGCGTTCGGGGGCGACTTCTACTGTAATAGCCGCTATGGCAAAAAAAGGGATAGTGGAAGTGTATACTCGCAAGGTGAGCCGGTTTTCCTATTTTGGTGTGTCCGGAGGGGGGCTTCCTAAACTAACTGATATTCAGGGTGCCGCTCTTGACAAGGTGCATAAATCATGGCTTGAAAAGGATATAACACTCCTTCATGGAGTTACGTCGAGCGGTAAGACCGAACTTTATATCCATCTTATTGATTATGTGATGCGTCGTGGCCGACAGGCCTTGTATCTTGTGCCCGAGATCGCTTTGACAACTCAGTTGACATCTCGGTTGCAGAGGGTGTTTGGCGACAAGGTGCTGATATACCATTCCCGATTTTCCGATAATGAACGTGTGGAGATATGGAACAGGCTTCTTGATGATCCGTCTCCGTGTGTGGTTATCGGTGCGAGATCATCAGTGTTCCTGCCATTCGGTTCTCTGGGGCTTGTCATAGTGGATGAGGAGCATGAATCTGCTTATAAGCAACAGGACCCGGCTCCAAGATATAATGCCAGAGATGCCGCTGTGGTGCTTGCTTCTATGCATGGGGCGAAGACACTTTTGGGTAGTGCTACCCCTTCGGTGGAGACATTCTGGAAAGCTGTGAATGGAAGATATGGACTTGTGGAGTTGTTGGAAAGATACGAGGGGGGACAGTTGCCGGAAATGCGTCTTGTCGATATGACACTTGCCAGGAAGAAGGGTGAAGTCAAGGGGATATTCTCTGATGAGTTGCGCGAGGATGTTTCCGGTGCATTGGGTCGTGGTATGCAGTCGATACTTTTCCTTAACAGGCGTGGTTATGCTCCGGTGGCACGTTGCAAGATGTGTGGCTTTGTGCCAAAGTGCGATCATTGTGACGTATCGCTCACTTATCATCGACGTATCGACAAACTGCTATGTCATTATTGCGGCACTCCTTATGCGGTTCCTGATGTATGCCCGGCCTGCAAGGAACCTGGGATTGAGGTGCTTGGTTATGGCACGGAACGTATCGAGGAGGAGGTTGATTCCTGTTTCCCTGGAGTTGCCATTGCACGTCTTGATCTTGATACCACAAGGAATAAGGACAGTTACGAGAATATTATAGAGGATTTCTCTCGTGGTAAGTCGCAGATTCTTGTGGGTACACAGATGGTGACAAAAGGGCTTGACTTCGGGAATGTCAGTGTGGTGGGTGTGGTTAATGCAGATGCGATAATCAATTTCCCTGATTTCCGTTCGGCTGAAAGGGCTTTTAATATGATAGAACAAGTGGCAGGACGTGCTGGCAGGAAGAATTCGGAAGGTAAGGTCGCTATTCAGACCTATAGTCCGTCCCATCCATTATTTAGGTTTCTGCTCTCTCACGATTATCACGGATTCTATGCCAATGAGATAGATGAGCGTCGCAGATTCAATTATCCTCCGTTTGTGCGCGTGATATATATATATATAAAGCATAAAGATCCTGTGGCGGTGGGATCGATAGCCAATGACCTTGCTTCAAAACTGAGGACCCTGCTCGGCAATCGTATATCAGGACCTGAAGAACCGACCGTGGCGAGAGTACAGACTCTATACATACGCCGCATAATGCTTAAGGTCGAGACGAATGCCTCGATCTCTAAAGTAAAGCAGTTGCTTAATGATGTGAGGATAGAGATGACTAATGCCGGACGGTTGTCAGGTGCGATTGTCTATTACGACGTTGATCCAATGTAGCCATCGGCACGCTGGGACAGCTGTGAAGGCTCCAAGCGTGTTGGCAAGCGCGTCGAATAAGTCGTTTCCCGTGCGTCCCAATTGCATGGCATATTGCAGGTATTCGACAGCGGCACCGATAATGGTTGAAATTAGTGCCACTAAGAGAGCTGCTCCCATGCTTAGTGGGCGTTCCATGCGCCAACGATCAAATAAGAATGTCCCTGTGAGGCCTCCGAACATTATGAAGTGTACCACTTTGTCTGCACCCTCAAACATATGTATACCTTCGTCGCCTAAAGGCTGTGGAAAGAGGGTGAGATAAAGAATAGCTATCAGCACCACCATGGTGGGCTGATAGCGTGGTATATTGCGGATTATCGGGCAGCCCACAATGAGTTGTCTGCTTGAGCACGATATGCGAGCAGTCCGTCGTCGGAGAGCTCCACTACCATACCTTTTCCATCGGCAGTAGGCATCTTCACGTGGCTGTCATCGACAAATGTCATGAATTCCATGCTTTCGCCTGAAGGCATGGCTACTGACCATGTCTGTTGTGCCATGTCGAAATCAAGACGCACTTCGGATCCGTCGTTCTCAGAAGTGATGGTGTAGCCTTTGCCGTCACATTCCACGATATAGCGGCCGTCCTGACCGTCAATGACTTTTTTGCCTGATGCCATAGGATTCGAGCCGCTCCAGAATTCAATCGAGTTGATCACAAGTACGTCGGCAAGTGCGGAAACCTCATACACAGGAAGAATCCAGAAACCGATGAATACGAGTTCGTTGACAATCTTGCTGCCGATTGATCTGTTCCATGAAAGAAGCTTGTTAGTGAGAGCGAAACTTCCGATACAGGATGTGAACACTGGGATTGAGATTGCGGCTACAAGAGCCACCGGAATTAAACGTTTTTTCATTAGAAATGTATTTTTAATTAGTGGAGATTAATTATTTCTTCTAACCGTGAACTTTTGATTTGGCATAATATGAATATACGCGGTTGACATAGTCGAAAGTCTCTCTGCCTCGCGAGTATCCGAATTTGACTACCGGATCTTTATAGTAGCGAGGATTGGATTTCCATAGTATCGCCTTTGCGACGTTATCGTCCCATTTCTGAGGATCGAGTCCGTATTTGTCGGCGAGTGCTATTGCATCAAGCACGTGGGCGAGGCCTGAATTGTAGGATGCTATGACAAACTTTTTTCTCTCCTGTTCATCCGGAACACGTTTGGCGAGCTGTTTGTCAAGGTCGTTGAGCAATTTCAGTGATGTCTCAACTGCCACATCATTCTTCATAACGCTTTTGGCAGTCTGTCCGTATCCCTTTGCTGTGCGTGGCATTATCTGCATGAGTCCACGCGCGCCCGCCCATGATACGGCCGTGGAGTCGAATTTGCTCTCCACATATGCCTGTGATGCGAGTAGCTTCCAGTCCCAATTGTATTTGTTTGCATAACGTTTGAACAGATGGTCGAAAGGGGAGACCCTTCCGGCTGTGGATACGAACTTGGTGCCGGATTCATTCTTGCTTAATTCAAAATACCGTTTCAGAAGGCGCGCCTGCTCTCCTCGGTTGACATCTGTGTTAAGCCATGCATCGATGCTGTCACCGAGCCATTTCTTGTCGGGAGCAACAGCCCATCCTGATCTCTGTTCGAAGCTCAAAGGCATGTTGATATCGAGATCATTGTAATACGTCTTATTGATTAGGGCGATATCGCTGTCTACTACCGTCAACGGTATCTTGCCTTCACTTACCATGGCTATGAGATCCTCAGTGATCATTGTATCCCTGCTGACAGGATGTATACGGATGCCTCCTCCAAGTTCCTGGTTGAGATTGTTCATTCGGGCCTCATATTTTGAGTCAGCCTCGACATACACATCTTTGCCTACAAGATCCGTGACATCTGTTATCAGTTCTTCTTCACCGAGTTTGGGCTGTACAAGCACCTGGGTAGTGATGTTCTCAGGGCCGCAGGCTACGACTTTCTCTTTATACTCGGCTGTGATGGGAACCTCATATGCGATAAGGTCGACCTTGCCTGAATCAAGCATCTCGATGGCTCGGGATAGCGAAGGGGCGATATTGACTTTCAGGGTCAGTCCGCGGTCTATAGCAATTGCCGTGATCAGTTCGTAGTCATAGCCCATTTCTTGCCCTTTGTATATGAAATAGGATGCAGGGCTGTAGAGTGTGACTACATGAAGGGTGTCTGGTATCTTGTGGAAAGTTGTTTCTTGCTTTTTTTGCCACTGTTTGCCGTTGTGGCATGAGATGGCACCACATATGAGTATCAGAGCTGTTGCAATTGTCGGTAGGATGGTGAGGGATCGTTTCATTGTGTAGAGAAGAGAGTAGGGGGCGGCAGCATTTCATATACGTTTCATGCTGCCGTCCTATGGGTTAGTACTCGAAGGTCCCGGCTTCGGTTGTGATAGTGAGACGGTTGGACTGAGCGTCCTCAACGCGTCCGACTATGCGGGCATCAATGTTGAAGCTTCTGGAGATGTCGATGACTTCCTGAGCGTGTTCGGGTGCCACATAGATTTCCATTCGATGTCCCATGTTGAACACTTTGAACATTTCGCTCCACGGTGTGCCGCTCTCTTTCTGTATGAGGTCGAAGAGCGGGGGAATTGGGAAAAGATTATCCTTTATTACATGTTTGTTGTTGACAAAGTGCATCACTTTGGTCTGGGCTCCTCCTGTGCAGTGTATCATGCCGTCTATGGCTGGACGCATCTCTGTGAGGAGTTTTTTTATGACAGGTGCATATGTCCGGGTAGGGGAGAGGACAAGCTGTCCGGCTGTAAGCTTGGTGCCTGGCACTGGGTCTGACAGGTGCTTTGATCCGGAATAGACGAGTTCATCGGGAACTGCGGCATCGAAAGTTTCCGGATATTTTTCAGCAAGATATTTTGCGAAAACATCATGACGCGCTGATGTGAGTCCGTTGCTTCCCATACCTCCGTTATATCGGTCTTCGTATGTGGCTTGCCCGAATGAAGCGAGACCTACTATCACATCACCGTCTTTGATGTTTGCATTGTTGATTACATCGGCGCGGCGCATACGGCATGTCACTGTCGAATCGACGATGATAGTGCGCACGAGATCGCCGACATCGGCAGTCTCTCCTCCGGTGGAATATATGCCCACACCCATTTCCCGGAGCTGAGCAAGGAGATCCTCAGTGCCGTTGATGATGGCTGATATGACCTCTCCTGGAATGAGGTTCTTATTTCGTCCTATTGTCGATGACACGAGAATATTGTCGGTGGCACCCACACAGAGAAGGTCGTCGGTGTTCATTACGATAGCATCCTGGGCGATTCCTTTCCATACACTCAAGTCGCCGGTCTCTCGCCAATAGGCATAAGCGAGTGATGATTTGGTGCCGGCTCCGTCAGCATGCATGATGTTGCACCATTCAGGATCTCCCCCGAGGATATCGGGTATTATTTTGCAGAAAGCTTGGGGGAAAATGCCTTTGTCGACATTTTTTATGGCGTTGTGTACATCTTCTTTGGATGCGGATACTCCACGCAGGTTGTAACGCTGGTCGCTCATGGGGTTGTCAGTTTATTGTTGTCAATAGTTGAAACTTTCCGGCAAAGTTACGAAAAAATGGATGAAGAATCAATATTAAATCTCTTATCCTTTTACAGGTATGGACATCAGCGGGATATCGGCATGAAACAGTAGCCTGTGGGCAAGTGTTGGGTTGAACAGGCGTGAGAATATGTTTTTTCTTCGGCTTCCGACTGCTATCATGTCTACCTGGTGGGCTGTTGTTATCATCTCGAAATCCTCTACCGGATTGGCGAGGGAAAGTGGGGATGCCTTGAAAGAGAATGCCGGATAATTGTTGCGGCAATATTTCAGCAGACGGTCAAGATCATCGGGCTGTGGCTTGGAGAATCGGCTTGGAGGGAGTGCCACCAATGTGATATTGAGTGTGCATTCGGGAAACAGTCGGTATAAGGTGTCGAGCGCAAGTATGTCCTCTTGGGATAGTGTGGTGAAGAACACCGTGTGTACAGGCATTCCTGATGATGCCCATGTGCAGTTTTCAGGGATTGTGAGGACTGAGGTTCTGCAGCTGTCGAGCACCTCGGCTGTGACGCTTCCTACAATGTTTCTGTTGTGGTTGTCGGCTCCGTGTGTCCCCATGACAGTAAGTATGTTCTTGTGGGCCGACAGGTAGTCGTCAACAGCTTCTTCAGGAAGACCTTCGGTGGTCTCTGTTGAGAACGGCACTCCAGGTATCACGCCGGAACGTATTTTGTCGCGCAGTTTCTCCTCAAAATTTTTCATCGACTTGTTGGCTATGCCTGCTATGCTCTTGTCCGCTTCGATCTCTCCTGTAGGATCGGTGTGATTGTCGAATGTTAGTGAATCGGATAGCTGCATAACTGCCTGTCTTGAGAATGACGGTCCGATATAGGAGTGCAATATATGGATATTTGTGTTCAGAGCCGATGCCATACGGAATGCCACAAGTGCTGCTTTGAGTGAATTCTCGGAATAATCCACAGGAACCAGTATCGTGCCTTTCTGACTGTCGCCTGATTCGACAGAATAGGACTGAGTCAGAATCTCTATGTTCTCGATAATTCTTAGGGCTTGTGGCAGGTCGCATTCTTTAATGCGCACTCTCACGCCTGATGATATCGAGGGGTTGGTCAGATTCACATTATGGAGCGTGACGGATATGCCTTCCCTTTCGAGGATGGATTTGAGGCGGTGGGCACGCTCATAAGTGTGTATGGCTACGGTGATGAGTCGGTCTGAGAGCATTCTGTTAATAATTATCGATATAATAGATTTAACGGACAGGAGGGCAAAAAGTTGGTTTTAACCATTACTTTTTGTCCTCCCGTGTAATGAAAAAAGAAGAGACGTGATTTCCCGCAGTATGGGTTACGCCTCTTTATTTAGGCCCTGAAGAATCTCCACAGCCATATCGTAGATTGTGGTATCGTCAAGTACCACGATGCCTCCGTCAGGTCCTGGCTCTATGTGGACTCCACAGTTCTTTCCAAACTCGTAATTGGTGCCGCCGAAATAGTTGCGCACAGTCTGGGGAGTGACATTCAGCCGGTCAGCAATCTGGCGGATCGATCCATCGGGCAGACTGTCCTTGATGCGGCGCAGGTCGTTGAAAGTGATGGTTTTTGTCATGATTTAGTATCGGTTTGGGGGGGTGAGTAAATATGTATTTATAAAAGTTTAGTTTTAGTGTGTTGTTTTATTAACACGTCACTAAGTTATGACTATAAAATGACAAAAGCAAATATTTTGTTGAGAAATAAAAGATGTTTTTAAACATCTTTTATGGTAATCTGTTGAATTTCAAATTTTCTGCACAGCATTAGCATTGATCCATGCGCGATGAGCGTTGTCAACCTCTACGTCATACCATAGTGAATGGATGGAGTCGGTTGTGGAGCGTACCGAGTCAAGGATGGTCACCTTGGTGCCTTCATGTAGCAGCATGGCTTCCTGGTTTCGGTCCTGTGGCACTCTCGGAGTGGTGCTTAGTATGGTCGATGGCACAGTGATGATCGCCGCATTGCTGTCAGTGGCTATTGCTGCTGCCCTGAATGAGAAAAAGAGGCATACACAGGTGGCTATGAATGTGAATATCCCTCCAAAGAATCCTATCTTTCTGATCTTTACTACCTGAGAGAAGAGGTATGCTATAAGGGCAACAAGTGTGAGGATGAAACATGTGAATGCCATCCATGCCCATACGTTGGAATGAGCATAAGCCGACATGGCGTCAAGTGCGTTTCCGAGAAATGTGCCTCGTTCGCCTGGGCGGTCGGTGATCCTGGCGTTGACGAATGCAAGATTGTTGCGTGCATCCTCGTCGGCAGGGTCAAGGCGCAGGGCACGTTCGTAGGAAAGGATGGCATTGCCCATCTCGCCAAGTCGGTAATATGAGTTGCCGAGATTGTAGTAAAGTTTGGCTGACGGTCCTTCCTCTTGGATTACATTAAGATAGATGTCGGCAGCCAGGCGGAAGTTATCGGCATTGTAGGCTGAATCTGCCTGAGATATCAGTGGTGATTCGGCGCGGCTTGCGGCAAAAGTGCCGAGCAGCATTAATATGGCGAACAGAAGTTTTTTCATCGTTTTTCAAGATTGTTGATTGCTTTTGCTCCTTCCTCATATATTGAATCCATGCGGGTGGAGCTGTCAGGTGTGTAACGTGCCATCTCGCATTCGTCAAGAACGTTGACTATTGACGATATGGTTTCCTCGGAATATTCTTTTTCGGAGAGTCTTTCCACTATGTTCTGACGATTGAGCTGTGACAGGGGTATGGAAAGTTTGTCGGATAGATATCCCCATAATGCATGGAGCATCTCTTCATAGAACTTGTCATTGTCCCCTGCCGAGAGATATTTGCCGGCAAGTTTGAGACGTTTGGTCGCTACCTTGTTAGCCTTGGCTGTGCGCATGCGAGTTACGTCTGCATTACGGCGTGCACGCGTCCGGTTGGCAATGATTATGGCAGCAGCTGCAATGAGCAGTCCGAGATAGAGCATCCAGTAGCCTGTAGTTGTCACTACTATTGAGTGGCTTTTTGATGGATTCTTGTCGCCAAGATAGATGTGTCGGATGTCGGAATTTTTGTTTTCTATGGCTTTCTGGTCCTCGGTTGGAGCAGGGGTGGAAAGTCCTTTGGCTACCTTGATCGGATAAGTGGGAGTGCTGAGGGTCACATAGTCCCGCTTGGCTGGATCAAAGTAAACGAATTTGTCGCTTCCGATAGTGAATTCCCCCACACTCTGCGGTACAAAGGTGTATTCTACAGTCATTGTGCCTGAAACCTCGTTGCCGCTGACACTTGTTTGGATGTCACTCTTTGGAGTGTACTGTTCAAATTCGGTCGGGAAATCTATCTGAGGCTCCTTGAGGTACTTGATGTTGCCTGTTCCGGAGATGGTGTAGAATAGGGTGGCAGGGTCATTGGTGCGGAATGAATTCCCGACAAGACGGGATTCCACCTTGAATTCGCCTACGGCTCCGTTGAAGCCTTCGGGCTTTGGAGAGGGTAGGGGCTGGATGTCGATTGAACCGGTGTTGGAGCTGACCTTGATTTTGGTCTCTCGTGGCTGGCGTACCTGGAACATTCCCATATTGACATTGTCATACTGTATGACGGAGATGTCATAGTTGCCCGAATTGATGGTGAGCTTGCCGCTCTTCTGCGGAAATATGATACAATGTTTGAGGATTGCAGTCATGTAGTCCTGTCCGCGGTAATTCTCGATTTCATTGAGAGCTGGCTGTACATCAAGTTCCTGAATGAGAAATCCGTCAAATGATGGCTGGCGGGTAGGCATGAATGAGGATATGGAGTATTTGGTGTACAGTTTGATGGTACATCCGATAGCCTCTTGTTCATATGCTGAGTTGCGTGACAGTATGATACGGACAAACACGTCGTCGGCATTCACCTTGCGCCCTGCTGTCTGGGTGTCTACGTCGTCCACTGCCACCGGGCGTTGTGAGCCTGGAGTATCGCGCTCTGCACGTTCATGAACGGTGAAGTTGGCAGGTGCAGTGGTAAGCCTTTTGCCGTCAGCGAGCACTGATGCGGCAGGTATGGTGAACTGTCCTGCCTTGTCAGCCCTGTAATAGTAGGTGTATTCTATGGCTGACGATGACTCGGCGCGTCCGTTCACCACACTGTAGCTCTGAGACTGTGATGTGGATGGACCGAACAGCAGTGTGCATCCGTCGATTGCAGATACTTTTAGGTCGGAGCCGTCGGCGTTGGTGAGACGGAATGTCACAGGAAATTTGTCACCCTCATATATTCTTCCGGGGGCTTTGACAGTGAAGCTCACATTTCCGGCTGCTATTGAGACGGTGAATATGGCTAATATTATAAATAGTATGGAGAAACGTTTCATTTGCGGATATTGGATTGACCTGAATATAGCCTGACTGACAAGGCTTATGTTACCATGGGTTGGTGACCTGACGTCGACCGGGAGCGCCATTCTTCTGCCGTTCTGCATTGACGCGTTGGCGGGTGGCATTTTCCTCATTTTCCATAGCCTTGAGAATTTTTTCGGCATTCTCTTTGCTTATACCGGACTGCTGGCGTTGTTGCTGAGGCTGCTGTTGCTGGTCCTGCTGAGGCTGTTGCTGATCTTTGTTTTGGTCTTGGTCCTTGTTCTGGTCTTGATTTTGATCCTTTTGATCTTGGTTCTGATCCTTATTCTGGTCTTTGTTCTGTTCTTTATTTTCGTCCTTGTTCTGATCCTTGTTCTGATCCTTGTTCTGATCCTGATTCTGGTCCTGATTCTGGTCCTGATTCTGGTCCTGATTCTGCTGTTCTTCGAGTCGTTTCTGAGCTAAGCGAAGATTCTCACGAGCCTGATCATTGTCAGGATTGCGTCTAAGGGCATTCTTGTAAAGTTCGATACTTTTGGCATAGTCCTGACCGTTGAATGCGATGTTGCCAAGGTTGTAAAACGCTTTTTCAGCTACAGACATATTTTCGGCATCGCTTGCGAGCTTGCCGAGTATCTGTGATGCCTGCTTTTCGTTCTCTCCGGTCGATGTCCCCTGACGAAGCAGGGAAGCTGCAAGGTTGAACTGGGCTATCTCATTCATAGCATCAATTTCAAGAGCCTTCCGGTATGCGACTTCTGCATCCGCATACTTCTTGTCGTGGTACAGTTTGTTGCCTTCGACTATTAGATTGCGCTCCATGCGGGTTGAATTGTCCTCAGCATGCAGGCTTACGGCAGGCATAACAAATATGGAAGCCAATATTAAGATATGTAGTCTTTTCATTTTTCGCCTCCTTCCTCTTTGGTGAAGAAACGATATTTTTTGAGCCAGGAGATCTTGCGTGTAACCACGAATATGTCGGCTACAAGAAGTAGCAGTGCTATCCAGGCTACTATTGGGAATTGTTCACTCTGAGGCGAGAACGATTTTCGTTCGAATTCAGCCTGTTTAAGTTCGTCCATCTTTGTGTCGACAGCATTTATCGCCGAAGTGGATGCGCCGTTGACGTATATGCCGTCCCCGGCTTTGGCTATCTCGGCACCTGTCGATTCATCATGGCGGGTCACAACCTCTTCACCGGTCATTGGATTGATCATGTACCTGCCATTGCCTAATGGGATGCGTGCTCCGCGGGATGTGCCGAGTCCGATCACGTCCACCTGTATGCCTGCTCCCGAAGCTCGCTTGGCTGCGTCAACGGCATTGTCCTCGAAGTTCTCCGCATCGGTCAGCAGGACGATTGCCTTACCCATATCTTCGGTAGGAGTGAATGAGTTCATTGCCATTTCAAGTGCTGCCCCTATGGCAGTTCCTTGGGTGGGCACCATGTCAGTGGTGATGGAGTTGACAAACATTTTTGCAGAGATATAGTCGGATGTGATGGGAAGCTGCGTATAGGCGTCTCCGGCAAAGACTATAAGTCCTACCTTGTCGTTGGTCATCTTGTCGATCAGTTTTTCGAGGATGAACTTTGCTCGTTGCAGACGGCTCACTCCTGCCTCATCGTCGGTGGATGAGGCAAGCATTGAGTTGGAGACGTCAAGACACACCATCACTTCTATGCCTCGCGATGTCTCGGTCTCGGCTACATCGGCATCGAGTCCTGATGTAGCTCGCGGGCGGGCGAGCATTATCACGAGCACTGCAATAATGAGTAAAGAGAATATGAGTTTTACCCATGGCATATAGCGTGACACCTCAGGCATGAGATGAGCGAGAGTCTCGGGATTTCCGAATCGGCGCAGCTTACGCTTGCGTGCGATACGTGACCACAGATATAGGCCTGCAACTACTGGCAGCAGTAACAGGAGATATAACAGATGGGGATAGGCAAATGTAATCATACCTAAAATAGAGCTTAGGGAATTGTGCGAAGGAGAGTGTAACGCAATAATACTGCAAGACCGAAAAGACTGAGTGCGGCAATCGCCCAAGGCATATAGTCATCCTCGGTGGACGAGAAATTGCGTAGATCCATTTTGGTCTTTTCAAGCCTGTCTATTTCAGCAAATATATCCTTGAGCACATTATTGCCTGTTGCACGGAAATATTTGCCACCGGTGTTCTCAGCAATGGTCTTGAGGGTTGCCTCGTCGATCACGACCGGGAGCGGGGTGTATACGATGCGTCCGAATTCATTCTCCTGTGGGTAAGGAGCTGTGCCGTTTGTGCCAATTCCTATTGTGTATACCTTGATGCCAAGTTGCTTGGCTATCTCTGACGCTGTTATTGGTGCGACATTACCAGTGTTGTTGGAACCGTCGGTGAGGAGTATGATGCTTTTTGATTTGGCTTTCCCCTCCTTGATTCGATTTATGGATGTGGCAAGTCCGTCACCGATAGCTGTGCCGTCCTGAAGCATCCCCATCTTTATGTCGTTGATGTAGTTGGCAATCATTGATCGGTCGGTGGTCATCGGCAGTGAAGTGAAGCTTTCTGCGGCAAATATAACAAGTCCGATGTTGTCACCCTCTCTCCCTGACACGAACTTAGCTGCTACTTCTTTGGCCGCCTCGAAACGGTCGGGCTTGAAATCGCGTGCTAGCATTGATGTGGAGATATCTAGGGCAAGGACAATATCTGTGCCTTCTACACTCGATGTGTTCCATGAGTCACGAGTCTGGGGTCGTGCTAGGATCACTATGACGCATGCGATTGTCGCGAGCTGGAGCAGGAATACAAGGTGGATAAGCCATGCACGTAGCGGTGTGCGAAGCTTGGCGAATGGCTTCGTAGATGATATCGCGAGTGACGGATGCAACGAGCGGTGCTTATAGATGTACCACGCTATAAGCGGCACTAACACAAGTAGCAGCCATAGGTAATGTGGATGAGCCAGTTGCATATTTATTTATTTTTCAGTTTCAGATGTTGATGTTTTTTCTGCCGGAGCTGCCGGGCTGTCGGATTTATCCTGATCGACCGGTGGTAGAGGTTTGGTGTCCTCGACAAATTGCATTGCCGAATTGAAGGAGCGAGTGTTGTCCTCGGGAAGAGGTCGAACCTTGGCGAACTTCACGAAGTCAGCTGTCTCAAGCACCTGTTCCATATTGCGTTTGCTCAGTCGTGTCTCATCATTGGCTTGCAGCATATGGCGTATCTGTGTCGATGTCATCTCCATGGCATTTATGCCGAAGCGACCCTGGAGATATTGACGCAGAATGTCGGTGAGTCGGGTGTAGAATTCACGTTCACGCCCCTGTTCACATAGCTTGTCGGAACGAAGTGAGTCAAGTTCCTGCAATGCAAGTTCGTAAGGGGGGATTACTATGGCTTTCTCCTTTGTCTCACCCTTGTTGCGTGACATACGTCTGAACAGGTAGTAACCTGCGCCGAGGATGATTATGAGAGCAAATATCCACAGTCCGTAATCTACCAGGAAATCCGGAAGATAATCTATAAACTTGCGGTCTACGTTTTCGACATCAGCGTAGTCATGTATGGTAGTGAGGGTATCTACGGGAACCGGCATCACTTTTAATACAAGTCGGTTGGATGCCACTGTCTCGTTGCCCTGTACATAACGTATAGGATTGAGTACGTAGGTGCCTGAGTCGAACGATTGCAGCAGCAGTTCCTGATTGATCTGTATACGGCCGTTGCCTATATCGGAGGTGTCGGCTTTGAGAGCGTTGAGTATCTCTACCTTGTCGCAAATGGTGTCCTTGGGGACAAGAAGCTGCCCTTGGGTTGAGGATGATGTTATCAGTTCGACATGCATCGGTGTGGCTTTGCCCATAAGAAGGTAAGCAGAGTCAAGCGAAACCTTCAGAGAAGTCTGCGCTGATACCGTTGCTGCCGATGTTATCGACAATGCGAGGATGGCAAATAATATGCGTATGTGTCGGATCATACTTTTGAACGTTAATCTTACGATGCGCGGCGTCATTATCTGACGCCACGGTTCTTGAAGAGAGCCATTAAGGCGCGGGCGAAATCCTCATCGGTAGCAATGGATGCGAGGTCTACGCGGCTTTTGCTGAGAGCTTCGGTCATAGCCTGCTGACGCTCGTACCACCATTTGCTGTAGGCTTTACGTGTTGACTTTGAAGAGGTGTCGATCCATCCTGTCTTACCGTTTTCGAGGTCTGTCACACGCATGAGCCCAATATCGGGAAGTGTGGTGTCACGCTTGTCATAGACCTGTATGGCTATGATATCGTGCTTGTTGGATGCCACCTGTAGCTGGCGTGTGTAGTCGTGTTTGTCGATGAAGTCAGAGATGAGGAATGTCGTACATCTTTTCTTGAGGGCATCAGTCATATAGCGAAGAGCCACACCGATGTCGGTGCCTGGGTTTTCAGGTGTGAAGTCGATAAGTTCACGTATGATCAACAGGATGTGTTTCTTACCCTTCTTGGGTGGGATGAACTTCTCGATTTTGTCGGAAAAGAAGATTACGCCGATCTTATCATTGTTGGTGATGGCAGAGTAGGCTATTGTCGCAGCAATCTCGGCAATCATCTCACGCTTGTCCTCTCCGACAGCTCCGAAGAGACGGCTTCGTGACACGTCGATTAGAAGCATCACAGTAAGCTCGCGTTCCTCCTCATATACCTTGATGTATGGGCGGTTATGGCGAGCAGTGACATTCCAGTCAATGTCGCGTACATCGTCACCATACTGGTATTCCCTGACCTCGGCAAACGTCATACCTCTTCCCTTAAAGGCCGTGTGGTACTCTCCCGCAAATATATTCTGGGAGAGACCACGAGTCTTTATGTCGATTTTCCTTACTTTCTTTAGCAGTTCGTTTGCTTCCATCAGTCTGCGATATTACACATTACTCAATTAGGGCACTTCAACCTTGTCAAGTATCTCGGAGATGATCTGGTCAGTGGTAATGTTGTTGGCCTCGGCTTCGTAAGTGAGACCGATACGATGGCGGAGCACATCATGACACACAGCCCTAACATCTTCGGGTATCACATAGCCTCTGCCACGGAGGAATGCATAAGCGCGTGATGCTCGTGCAAGGCCTATAGAAGCTCGGGGAGAGGCTCCGAAACTGATCATTCCGGCAAGATCCTTCAGACCGTGGTCCTGAGGATTACGGGTAGCGAACACTATGTCGACTATGTACCTCTCGATCTTCTCGTCAAGATAGATCTTCTGTACGATCTTCTGTACTTCGGTGATTTCAGATGGATGAAGCAAAGGCATAACCTTTTTGCGTTCGCCGCTGATGTTCTGACGGATTATTATCTTTTCCTCCTCTTTGGTGGGATAGCCTATAATGACTTTGAGAAGGAAACGGTCAACCTGGGCTTCAGGCAGGGGATAGGTGCCTTCCTGTTCGATAGGGTTCTGTGTAGCCATAACCAGGAACGGTTCATCAAGCTGGAAGGTGTCATCACCGATGGTTACCTGACGTTCCTGCATGGCTTCGAGCAGCGCGCTCTGCACTTTCGCCGGAGCTCGGTTGATCTCGTCAGCAAGCACGAAGTTGGCGAATATCGGACCTTTCTTTATCTGGAATTGCTCTTTCTGTATACTGTAGATCATGGTGCCTGTCACATCGGCAGGGAGGAGGTCAGGAGTAAACTGTATACGGCTGTATTTTGCATCGATGACTTGTGCGAGGGTCTTGATGGCAAGAGTTTTGGCAAGACCGGGCACACCCTCAAGAAGTACATGTCCGTTGGACAGGAGGGCGATGAGCAGGGAGTCTACGAGATGTTTCTGACCTACGATAGTCTGGTCCATTCCTTGTGTGACCAGACTGATAAAGTTGCTCTTGCCTGCAACGAGGTCGTTGAGCTCTCTTATATTAACCGTTTCGCTCATAATACGAGGTGTAATAGTTATGGTGTTTTTGAGTTGTATATTATCTTTATTTGTAATACAAAATTATATATTATAACAAACAAAGTGTGAAAAAGGTGTGTTAATTTTACAAAAAATGCCATCTTCAGACTGGTGCTGAAGATGGCATTTTTAATTAAAATAGCTTAATGAATCTTTGCCATATGTGATAAAGTGTAAATCCTCCTATCGCGGATATTTTGTCAGAATCTTGCTTGCCTTGGCATTTGCGGCATTGACACTGGCAGAGCTGGATGCATTGATGCCGTATTTTTCAGCAGCCGGGATCACAAGCTCAAGTCCTGGACTCACACGGTTGGGATTTGTGATTTTTGACTTGTTCTCTTCGTAGATATATACCCAGAAACATTTGTTGCCATAGTGTTTCTTTGCCATATCATGTAGAAGATATCCGGAACGAACTTTATCTTTAACAATCTTATTTTGTGGTTGAGGAGCCGGTCCCTTTTTTTGTTCTACATCTTCTTTTTGAGGTGCAGGTTCGCTTATGGTTTCATTTGCCTGCGGATTTGCTTCTGCTATAATCTGAGCCTGCTCGGGGCTTACTATCGGAGCAGCAGCGATGGTATCGCTCAGGACTGCTTCCGCTTCGGCGATCAATGCCTGGACCTCTTCTTCGGATGCGATATCGTCAGCGGCAACTTCCTCGACATTTTCAGACGGTGTATTTGTGGGAACCAGATAGTCGATTGCCAAATACACTCCGCAGGCACCGATGGCGAGTCCTACGAGTATGCCAACCAGGAATCCCCATCCGAAACTTCCTCCTGATTTTCCACGTGCAGGTTCGATATACTCTTCAGGCTCTTCCTCCGGGAAGGGAGTGATAACCTGAGTGGGATATGTCGGTTTTTCTGTTGCGCCTACAGTTATTGTGGTTTCAGGTTTTGTCACAGTGACAGCTTCCGATTTGGTTGCTACAGCCGTTTCCGTTGTTGCTGCTGCGACCTCATTTGTATCTTCAGCCACAACATTAGGAGCTATTTCTGATTCAATTTCGTGTTTCGGTTCTGGTTCATCAGTGGTTTCGGGTACTAATGGTTCATCCGTTATAGTTTCCGCTTCTGCTTCGATAGTGGTTTCAGTCTCTTCCTCAGGTTTGCTTGACGGGCCCTCTACAGGATTGTCAATCTCAGTTGCTTCCACCATTGTTTCTTCAAGTGGTTCGGTGGTGCTTTCAACCTGTGGCTCAGACTCGGATTGGGAAATTGCACCCATGGTTCCGTCCTCCATGATTTCAGCAAGAGTTTCTTCCGATATGTTGTCACATATCTCTTCCGGCTCAAAAAGAGCGAAAGGTGCGTTTATGGTTTCGGCAATTGATTCGTCAGGCGTAAAGATGATAGGGTCATCTTTGTCATCTGAAAGTTCAAAAGCTCCTATACCTTTGATTCTGAGTGATTCCCCCTCACTGAGAGCCTGCGTGGTGAGATCAAAGAAACTTTTGATGAATTCTTCAGCCTCCTCCGACGAAATGTTGCAGTTGGCAGCTAATAGGGATGCCAGTTCGTGGAATGGTATTTTACGGTTCATCGTGAGAGTTTTTTACGCAGTACGACACTTGGCTGGAAGTGCATCTTTATGCTCGGGGGGACTATGGTGCGACGACCTGACTCAGTGTCGGTGATCACATTTTCATCATTCTTTATGGTTATGAATGTGCCGAATCCAGGCACAGCAACCGAATCGAGCCCTGTTCCGATCTCAGCCATGAGTTTGCCCAATGCGTCAATGAGCGTCGCGGTCTCCTCAGGATCACGATTGATCGTTTTGGCTAAACGTGAGTTAAATGCCTTGTTATCCATGTCGGAATGTCGTTAGTAATTACGTGCGAATATTACACGCTGAGCCGAGGGCTTTCCGGTAACCATACATACTCCCGGGGTCTTGTCGCCCTCGAATGGTATGCAACGGATGGTTGCCTTTGTTTCCTCCTTGATCTTCTCTTCGGTCTCGGTGGTTCCGTCCCAATGGGCAAGTATGAAGCCGCCCTTTTCGATCTCTTCCTTGAACTCTTCGTAGGTGTCGACAGTGCGTGTGAGTGAGGCGCGATGGTCGAGTGCTTTTTTGAATATGTTGTTCTGTATATCTTCAAGGAGATCTTTGCAGTATTGCGCAATTCCTTCAAGAGATGTCTCGTGCTTTTCGAGTGTGTCGCGACGCATTACTTCTACAGTGCCGTTCTCGATGTCGCGGGCACCTATGGCGAGTCGTACGGGCACACCCTTAAGTTCGTAGTCGGCAAATTTGAAGCCTGGGCGTTTGTTGTCGGCATCATCAAACTTGACGCTTACACCCATGGCGCGAAGTTCTTTGACAATTGGGGCTACTGCATCAGCGATTACCGACTTCTGGTCATCATTCTTATAGATGGGCACTATCACTACCTGTATCGGGGCGAGGTGAGGAGGGAGCACGAGACCGTTGTCATCGGAATGGGTCATGATGAGTGCGCCCATGAGTCGGGTCGATACACCCCATGATGTTGCCCATACATATTCAGGCTGATTGTTTTTGTTGACGTATGTGACATCAAACGCTTTGGCGAAGTTCTGACCAAGGAAGTGTGATGTTCCTGCCTGAAGGGCTTTTCCGTCCTGCATCATAGCTTCGATACAAAGTGTCTCGATAGCTCCGGCAAAACGCTCGTTCGCGCTCTTGACACCCTTGATTACAGGCACAGCCATGTATTTTTCAGCAAATTCTGCATAGATATCAAGCATTCTGCGGGCTTCTTCCCATGCTTCCTGTTCGGTAGCATGGGCTGTGTGTCCTTCTTGCCAAAGGAATTCTGCCGTGCGGAGGAACATGCGTGTACGCATCTCCCAGCGCATCACGTTTGCCCACTGGTTGATGAGTATAGGCAGGTCGCGATAGGAGTGTATCCAGTTGCGGTATGTGTTCCAGATGATGGTTTCAGATGTCGGACGTATGATGAGTTCTTCTTCAAGACGTGCAGCAGGATCGACAACTACACCGCTTCCGTCCTCGGCATTTTTGAGACGGTAGTGAGTCACGACGGCACACTCTTTGGCGAAACCTTCCACATGGTCGGCTTCCCTGGATAGGAATGACTTGGGGATCAGTAGTGGGAAATATGCATTCTGATGACCGGTCTCCTTGAACATGCGGTCAAGTTCCTGCTGCATTTTCTCCCATATGGCATAGCCATATGGCTTTATTACCATGCAACCTCTCACTGCTGACTGCTCAGCGAGGTCAGCTTTTACCACGAGGTCATTATACCACTGCGAGTAGTTCTCGCTACGCTTGGTGAGGTCTTTAAGTTCTTTAGCCATTGCTCTATGATGTTCTTATTTTAATTGCTTTTTATGTGCGAGTGTAATCATTTTTGGACCGGGGATGAGAAAGAACTCAACACGTCGGTTGGCAGCGCGTCCGGCACGTGAATCATTTGGCTTGATGGGATCTGTGTCACCCATCTCGTAGGGAATGACGATAAGATCCTCGCTCACTTGTCCGAGGAGCCAGTCGTAGACCGAATTGTTGCGCTCGTGGGAGAGATACATATTGTATTGTGACGACCCGGTGTTGTCAGTGTGCACGGCATATACCAGCTTGAACATCTCGGGGTCACGTAGTATGGATATTATCGGACCGAATTTTGCAGGGGCTGCCGGAGAGAGCAATGTGTCGTTGGGATGGAACAGCTCATCGGTGGGGAGTGTTACTACCACTACTTCATCATCACGCATTATGTCGACGATGTAACCTTTGTTTGCAAGCTGCTGGCCTATATTTTTCATATATCGGCTTATGGCCTGATGCTCGCTTGATGCTACAGCGGGAGTTATGATATTCTGCTCAAGATCCATATCCATGAATGCTGACTCCTCATATCCTTTGTAGGGGTCAGTGTATTTGTCCTTAGGTCCGGCAGTCGTGGACTGGATCACGAGGATTGCGAGCGTGAGTAGTGAAAGTAGTCTTTTCATATGAGGGATTGTTCGTACTGGAGTTCAGCAGCGACGATTGGTTCTATCTCGTCGGGGTGAATGGGGGAGAGTTTGTCTTTGGCGATCATTTTTCGCACATGTGCTACAAGGGCATCGACATTCACGTCGTCATCGTCAGCTTCGGCATCTATGTCGAGTAGCCCCTGATCCTCGTACCAGTCCCATATTATGTCGATGATGTTGAGTAGTTCGTCATCATTGCATCGGGATGATGCTTCTGGTGGGAGTGCCTGACGCATCGCTTTTACAGCCTCTTTTTCATCAAATTCTTTCATGATGGGTGGAGCTTTATTGGGTTAGTTGTTCAGATCTACTATTCCTTGCGGAAGAGTGGTATGGAGCGTGTGTGTGTCCTGGTCGATTTCATTTATGAAGTCATCAGCCACAGGGATGTATACCTCTTTTTCGTCGGGAGTTGTTACTATAAAAAGCAGGTTGTCGGTGGAATCGTTGTAGTCGGTTATTTCGCCTATTGTTCCGAGTTCGGAATCGGTTACTGTATATCCCACCATATCAGAGGCATAAAACCCCTCCTCGCCATCAGGGTCATCGACAGGAAGATCACTGTTAAGCAGGTAGAACGCCCGCCCTGTGAGTGTGCGGGCTTTCTCTTCCGAGTCGATGCCATCGATGGTGAGAAGGCAGGTTTCAGCCGTCTTTGGACGCACTGACACTATGAAAAACGGTACGAAAATACCCTCGATCTCTATTACTATGCATTTCACATCCGAGAGGTCTGTGTCATAGTCGAGAGTGGCGGATATTTCTCCTTTTATGCCGTGAGGTTTATTGAACACTCCGGCTTCGGTTATATCAGTGCGCAGTATCATCAGCGTTTCTTCTTTTTCTTGCCAGTTGCAGGTGGTGCTACGATTTTGAATTCATGCAGGCGCATGTTCTCCGGGTCGATCCGGAGCATGCCATGGGAATACTCGGCGAGGTCCTTGAAGATCTTTGTGTCATCTATGCTGTCTTTGTTGACGGCGAGAAGCAGTTTCTTCATATGGTTTGCCACGAGCATCACGAGCTCGTCCCTTTCGCGTCCTTCAGGCATCTCGATAGCTTTTGCTATGATAAGCTCTATATCCTTGCCGTAATGACGGTAACGTATGTGGCGGCGTGGATAAGGCACCTTGTCGGGCTGTGACGAGTATTTGTCAGGTGCGGACACTTCGACTGGATAATCTATGTCGAGCTTATATCCGCTCATGTATGCCAGATGATCCCAAAGTATCTGCTTCCAATCCTCCTGTTCTTTCACCTTGGGTTGCACGCGCGACATGGTACTGATGATCGAGTAGGCGCAACGTGTGCGCTCTTCACGATCCTCTATGGTCAGACAGTGGTCGACCATACGTTGCACGGCACGACCATATTCGGGCAAGGCGAGACGCGGACGATGGGTGTTGTAAGTCAGCATTCAGTAACAGGTGTGGATTACATATTCATGCCGCCGTCCACTTCGATCACCTGTCCTGACACGTAGCTTGACATGTCGGAAGCAAGGAAAGTTGCGACATTGGCGATATCCTCAACCTGGCCTGCACGACGCAGGGGGATCTTCTGTGCCCATTCCTTGCGAACTTCGTCGGAGAGAGCCGCAGTCATGGCTGTCTCAATGAAGCCTGGGGCGATGGCATTGGCGCGGATGCCGCGTGAGCCCACCTCCTGGGCGATGCTCTTGGCAAGGGCGATAAGACCTGCCTTGGATGCAGCATAGTTTGCCTGACCAGCGTTGCCGTGTACGCCTACGACAGAAGCCATGTTGATGATAGATCCTTGACGCTGACGCATCATTATGGGCACGATGGCGTGGATGTAGTTGAACGCGCTCTTGAGGTTCACATCGATCACAGCGTCCCATTGAGCCTCGCTCATCTTAAGCATAAGGCCGTCCTTGGTGATTCCTGCGTTGTTTACAAGCACGTCGATGTGTCCGAAATCTTCTTTCACTTTAGCAACGACTTCCTCGGTCTGAGCGAAGTCAGCAGCATTGGATGCATAACCCTTAGCACGTACACCGAGAGCCTCGATCTCCTTTACGGTGTTTGCCATGTTTTCATCGTCGAATAGGTCGGTGAAAGCTATATCTGCGCCCTCTGAGGCAAATTTAAGTGCGATGCCTTTTCCGATACCGCGTGAGGCACCGGTGATGAGTGCGACTTTTCCTTCAAGTAATTTCATATCAAGAATAGTTTTAAGTATTGTGTTAATTAGAATTGATTAATCGTGCCGGATTACGAGGGTCTTGGTGATGAATTCTATCGTGTCCTCCCGGAAAGAGGCAGGGTCAGTGCCTATGTCCTTGTAGTCTCCACGCAGGTGGCAGTAATCCACTCCTTGGAACAGCATCTGATGTATAGCCGGAATAATGGAGCCTTGATGCGGGTCGAACACACCGCGTTCGATGCCTTTGTCGATCATTGCTTTGTACAGACCTCGCTCTTTCTCGACAGCAAGACGGCGGATTCTTTCAAGCCTTTTATAGTCAAGGGTCAAGTAAGATATGAGCTGGCTTGTAGCTGACGCCTTGATTGTCTCGTCTACAACATCGAACCGGGCACGTATATATGCCCGCAGCATCTCCACAGGTTCAAGGTCGGAGTATACTATGTCACGAAACCTTTTGACTATGGCATCTGCTTCGCGTTCTATAACGGCATCATATATCTCCTTTTTGTTTTTAAAGTAGGTGTATATGGTGCGTCTCCCCTTGTCAGAGGCTGTGGCGATGTCGTTCATGGTGGTACGCTCCACACCATTGCTGGCGAAGAGCTGGCGTGCCACGTCAAGAAGGCGTTCGCGTGTCTTTGTAGCGATTGCTGTCATCTATCATGAATAATTCAAGTTGCAAAGTTAAGAAAAATCTCTGGAAAAGCCGAAGAAAACGTCAGAAAAGTCTCCTGCGCGTTGTTGAATGGCTGTCTGATTCAGTCGGTTGCACATGTGTGAATACAGACAACCGGTTATTGTAGAGTTACAATATCTTTAGTGCGATTGCTGCACATGCTTCTGCGTCGGCAAGCGCATTATGATGGTTTTCCATTTCGTAGCCGCATTCGGCTGCCACAAGATGGAGCTGATGGCTTGGGAGCTTGAGTGTTCGGCGTGATGCGGCAAGTGTGCAATGAAATTCATAGCCAGGATATTCCATGCCGTATTCTTCAAATACAGCTTTAAGGCAGCTTTCATCAAATGGGCGGTTGTGAGCCACAAGTGGCAATCCTTTTATTTTATCTTCTATTTGCGCCCATACCTGAGGGAAGTCAGGTTGTCCGTCAGTGTCAAGGCGTGTAAGTCCATGGATTTCGGTGGTCCAATAAGTATAGTAGTTGGGGGCAGGCTGTATGAGGCTGTAAAATTCATCAACAATCTGTCCGTTACGAACTATAACAATGCCAACACTGCATACGCTTGAGCGTTGTCCGTTGGCTGTCTCAAAATCTATTGCTGCAAAGTCCAGCATTGTCAATAATAGTTTGTTTAGTGTTATAACGAATGTGCAAAAATACGATTTTTTCCGGTATTCATGTCCCGCTTTTGGAAAAAATACCCGATTGTTGGATTGGAATTGACAGTTGGACCTGCATTTATACAAGTAGGTATATCAGTGTTCAGAAACACTCTACATTCTATCATAATATCTTTCCGCATTTCACTTTTTTGTAGTAACTTTGTAATATTATAAAATACATTGGGTAAATATGTCTTTTAAAATAGATAAATATGCTGATTTAATTCAAAATGCTATTGCGTATTTTTGGAATACAAGAAATAAGCAATTGAATGATCAAATTAATCGAGATGTCCAAGATGCTGGTAATCGTGGAGCGGTAACTGGTGGCAAACAAATGGATGGTTTTGTTGCACTTCTTACAAAAATTGCATTGGATTCAGGTATTCCTCAAGAGTGCATCTATACACGTAACAACCAACTGCCTGGATATTTCAGACCAACGAAGGATTGGGATTTTTTAATTATTTCTCCTACAAAGAAACTTATAGCCGTTATTGAGTTCAAATCACAAGTCGGGTCGTTCGGAAATAATTTTAACAATAGGACAGAAGAAGCATTGGGTTCTGCTGTCGATCTTTGGACTGCATTTCGAGAGAATGTGTTTCCGAATCAGAACGCACCGTGGGTTGGTTACTTAATGACCGTTGAACGTTGTGCAAAGTCGATGTCAGTAGTTAGGGTTGCCGAACCTCACTTTGGGGTGTTGGACGAATTCAAAAACACATCATATCTTGACCGATACTCTATTCTGTGCCGAAAATTAATTTTGGAACGATATTACACGTCTACTGCTTTACTTTGGACATCGGACTCCGATGCATATGGAGATGTTGCAGAGGATATTTCAATAAATACATTTTTGTCTGCGTTCTCTGGTTATTTGCAGGGAGTCGCTAACGAATTTGAATAACATGTATGGAAATAGGTTGAATGGTAAAAAACACGGAGATGTGTTTACATCACCGAACATAACAAAGTATATGTTAGATTTGTCTGAATATACTTCAGACCGTGATTTATCCTCTATTACCGTTATTGAGCCTTCTTGTGGAGAAGGAGAGTTCGTTCTGGAGATTATTTATCGATTATCTCAATCTGCCAAAAAATACAAATTCAATTTAAATGAAGCGATAAAGCGTTGTTTAGTTTGTTTTGATATTGATGAAGCAAAGATTGAAAAATGTATACATAAAATTCATAAGTTCGACCCAACAATAGAATTAGACACATGTACATTCAGGCTCGAAGATTTCTTACTGGCAGATGTGGAGAAAGCTGATTTAATAATAGGTAATCCTCCATATGTTCGTCAAGAGCAAATACCAAAGAGTAAAAAAGACATATATCGACAGCTATTTTTTACTTTTAGACATAGGGCTGATTTATATATTCCATTTTTTGAAAAGTCTTTGAGTCTTTTAAAACCAAGAGGAAAGCATTGTTTTATTTGTTCCAATAGATGGTTGAAAAATCAGTATGGTTACAACCTGAGAAATATGATTTCTTCAACTTTTGATCTTCGGGTAATTGTGAACTTGGAGAAGTTTAATCCTTTCCAAGAAGAAGTGATTGCATATCCAGCAATAAGCCTGATTACTAATAATCCGGCGGGGGATACTTTCAGGTATATTGATGTTGAGAATTTAGATTCTTTGTCATTCCCTCATGTATTTGATGGAGAAGAGCATAAGATGCCTCATAATGGAGACTGGTATGATACGTTTAATGTTATTTCGAATCATTTAAAGTTGACATCTATTGAAGAACTTGGTTTTAAAATAGGTATCGGTGTTGCTACAGGAGCTGATAAAATTTTTATTGGCAAACATTTGATTGATTCTGTAGAAGAAGACTTATTACTTCCGATCCTTATATCAAAAGATATTAAAAATAATAATCTAAAATGGAGTGGTAATTATCTATTCAATCCTTTTGATAAAGATGGTAACATCATAGACCTTTCGATGTATCCAAAAGCGCGTGCATATATGGAACTTCACAAAGAACGGTTGCAAAACAGGCATGTGTCCCGGAAAAATCCAACCTATTGGTATCGAACTATTGATAAGGTGTATAAACATCTTTTGTTTCAACCTAAAATATTATTACCAGATATCTCTGCCAATAATCAAATTTTGATTGATGCCGGTCATTTTTACCCTCATCATAATTTATATTATATCACAGGTGGTGATATTGATAATCTCAAGATATTGAGTGCTTTTTTGATGTCTGATTTCATCGTGTCTCAACTGTCACGATTATCCAACAATATGAATGGAGGGTATCCACGATGGCAAAGTCAGTACATCAAAAAACTGAAAGTGCCTAATATTTATGATATTAATGAATCGGATTCTAAAATGCTAATATCGTTTTATGATGCTAAAAATTTGCCTGGAATAAACTCTATTGTAAATAAAATTATAGCATAGGCACAGTAGATGGATCCGAATTTTATACTGAAACAGTAGCATGCCGGAGTGTGGCTATTGTTTCATGTCATGAATCTAAAATGTAACCATAAGCCAGAGTTGAATAATAGATGAAAATTTTTTTTGAACAGAAAAAGCCTGGACGAACAAGGCAGACAATTGAGCCTGTTGCTGTAGAGATTGACGGATGTCCGGCATCGGTAGGGGCTCTTATTGAAGCTACTGTGCGCGCTTGTGTAGCTGCTTTCAACAAGAGAGCTGCATCATCGCCTGAAGACCCTGACATTGATATTGATAATGCCGATAAGGTTCTTGATGAACAGAGCATAAGCGATCTTGCAGAGACAGGACGTGTGGCATTCGGAATCGTATATGACAATCGACAGGCTGATGCTGACCATGCTGTGGCCAACGCCTTGCAATGCTATGAGGACGGTATTTTCAGAATGTTTCTTAATGGGTGTCCGTTAGGGGACATATGCACTCCTGTTGAAGTAATGGAGGGTGATTGCCTGTCGGTAGTGCGTCTGACGTTGCTTGCGGGACGAATGTGGTGAAAAAATGATTAATCCTTAAATAAATATATCTCATGAAAATATCCTGGTACGGAATTGTCAACGATCTTTGCGGAGCTTATGTCGATAAGCTTGTCGAAGGATTGGATAAAGCTAAGGGGCTGACTTGTGAGGCACGTGAAATCATCAACTGTTATCTGCTTGAACTTAATTATGAATATCATGGTAATGCCAATTTTGAAGCCATGGTGGAAAAGTATGCTGAAGAGCATGGCATTTCAAATGTTGCAGAACTCTTTGATGGCAAGCTTAAGCCTGTAGCTGAGTATCTTATTGGCAGAGAATGGTCTGATTTACTTCAACGGTATATGAGGATAGAGTCGGAGTCGCCCTATACGATAGGATATGTCCGACGCTCTATACGTTGTCCTCGTACAGAAGTCCATGTGAGACGCAATCTAAAATCCGTGATAGATAGCTTTGTGATGCTGCGTGCTACAGGATTTTCCACAGCCCATATATTACGTTGCGGGCGTACATACGAAGAGTCACAGGAATTATCCGATAAGTTGAATATATTTCCTTGGCTTGCTTCAATGATTGATGCCGGCGATCGTGAATGCATCGACTACGTCAAGGATGCTATGACTTCGGAAAACAATTCCAATCGCCTGACTTTTGCGCATTTCAGAGCTATTGCCAAAAGTGGCAACATGGAGCTCCTTGAAACGGAAGGGAGATTGCTTCTTGCCGCTCGTTTGCAGGAGGGGCTTCGTCAGGCAATAATCGAGACTATGGATGAGGGCCGCACCGAAAGTTTCATATATATGCTCAGGGTGATCATGGATAACAATCTACAGCGATTCTCGGCTGTGAAGCGTGGTCTTGCCGTTTCCACTGGGCTCGGAGAAATAGAGGCTCCGGAGCGTATCACTGAGAAGTTTGTAGAGCGTGTATTCCGATATGTGACCGAGCCTGAGGAAGCCACTAAAGCGGTGATGAGCAACGATCCAATGGAAGTGTATCTCGGACTTTGGGCTATTGCTTTTTACAATGTTGAGAATATTGTTGAGCCTGTAAAATCACTTATAGCCTCAGCTCCGGCATATCGTGTAGAGGCGGCGATGCTTATGCTCCAGTGCATACAGTTTCCCTCAATGTCAAGGGAGCTTGTATCGTCAGCACTGCATGCTCGTTGGAGTGATCATGGCATAATTGCAGGAGCGATGCCATTGTATCTTAATGACCAGGAGTTTCATATCGGGTGGTATGGGAATCCGAAGGAGAACCCGGTGCCTCCGTTGGAGAAATTTTTCCAGTCCGTAGAAGATGCCAAACGTGATTTTGATATTTTTGTCGGACTAATTGAGTCGATGAAATCATCAAAAGAGACATTTGATCCCTATGTATTCCCATGGATGTGTGTAGAATTGTCACGAGGAGAAGTGGCAACCAAGATATGCAAGATCGCCCTATTGATCGATACGCCGGAATATATAGAGCGGGCTCTCGCATATATTGACACTATGGATGCGTATGACCGTGCTCGGTTTATGAAATATATGCTTATAAACCCAACTACACGCACTCAGATAGAGTTTGTTGTAAATGCCATGTCCGATCGTGGCTCTGAAGCGCGTATTGTGGCATGCGATATAGTGGCGACACTTAGCAAGGAGGGAAGACTTACGGCTGACGACTATCTTGCCATGGAGAGTCATTTGCGCCTCAAAGCCTCCGGGATGCGTATCGCTATCATTGGTATCCTTGGAGTGTTGCCCGATAATGAGGCAGTAGCATCGGTCCGTAGACTGCTTTCCGACAAGTCTGCCGAACGACGCCTTGCCGGACTTGATATCATAAAGAACTGGTGTGACAAAGGCGAACGTAAATTGCTTGTGGAGTCATTGCTCCAGGTAGTTGAGTCAATATCTCGTCCGTCATCAAAGGAAAGAATACTCATTGACAGTATCATTGCTTCTTCCGGCAGCAATGAAGAGAGTTACAATGAGGGGAATGGATTCGGATTGTATAATCCTGATGAAGAGCTATGTCTGGAGCTGGATAATGTCACTGGTGATTCAACAGTTGGGAAAGTGTTGGTTTTCGAGGATAAAGACCGAGCTGAGACTCTGATGCGAAAAATTATCAGTATTATCGAGGAGAATGCTGATTATGAATTTACGGACACCTACGGAGAGACAAAGCGGCTTGGAAATAGTGTCAGGATAAAGCCTTACGGCCGCAATCTTCAGGCTCTTGCCAAACCTGATATGTGGCGGGAATTTTACGAGCATGAAATAGGGAATCCGGTGGATATGCTTCGACTTCAGCTCTCTACGATAAATACCAATAGTTGTGATGAATTGTTTTTTCCTGCCCTGAAAAGGATTTTGGGCAGTGCGTTTCATCTTGATGCAATGAAGGATATATGTCAAAATCCATTTTATGGGCTTGCCTGTGAGGTGCGTCAGTGCCTGTATGATGAGTTCGGACATAGCGAATCCACGTGGAGGATCGCGGCGGATGTGATGTCGGAAATTGCGCTTCATGTTTCCGCTGATGAATTGGTCCATAAATATAAGTGCGGAAATTCATATTGGGAATATGAAAAACATTATGCTATCTATGATATATGGCCTGTCAGACCTTTGTATGAACAGCTCGAATATATATGGAATCAATGTCCCGATGACCTGTTTGTAAAATCATTCAAATCGCGATATGAAATATATCGTAAGATTGGATATAAAAAGGCGTTTAATCCATTGAAGCCGATGGAGTATGTCAAGCTATGGGGGCTCGGCTTAATGAGTGATAATGATTTCTGGCGTGAGATGATCGGACGGGAGGACTCGCCAAGTATGGTGGATGGGCTTACATGTCATCTGCCACTTGCTCCTAAGCGTTATGCTGCCGATAAGGAAAAGCCTCTGCTCTTACCGGAAGAGTGCACGCTCGTTAATACGGCAGTGGACCGCATCCTTGAAATAGAGCTTAAACGAGGTGACACCCCGACAGTGGTGTCGGAACTTGCCAAGGAAATAAATGTCATAACCGGTATTGACTATCTGATAAAGATACTCGTTGGGCTTGGCAAAGACAAACCGACTAACAATCTATATTCAATTGGAGACAGCAAACGAAGCATGTTCAGTAGGTTGTTGCGAGTATGTTGTCCGACGGAGGAGGACACACCCTTGCAATTGAAGAAAAAGGCAGAGGAGGCAGGCATCAGTGATGAGCGTCTTGTCGAGGCTGCTATGTTTTCGCCACGCTGGCTTGAAATGGTGGAGCAGGCTATCGGATGGAAGGGTCTTACAAGTGCGGCTTACTATTTTCTTGCTCATACAGGTGAGAATCTTGACAACAATGTGAAATCCCACATATCACGTTACACATCTGTGGCTCCGGAGGATTTCTCAGATGGTGCATTTGATACTGTTTGGTTCCATGAAATATACAGGCAGCTTGGCAAGAAGCGTTTCGAGATAGTGTATGATGCCGCCAAATATATTGCGGAAGGCAATCGTCATACCAGGGCACGTAAGTTGTCCGATGCGGTGCTTGGCATTCTGAAAGCAAAGGATGTGATGAAGGAAATCACAGATAAGCGGAACAAGGATCTTGTGGTGGCTTATGGTTTGATTCCTCTTGGACGCAACCGTATCAAGGATTTGAGGCAACGTTATGCATTCCTCAACAAGTTCCTGAAAGAGAGCAAACAGTTTGGGGCTCAGCGTCAGGCAAGTGAATCAAGGGCTGTGAAGCTCGCTCTTGACAATCTTGCACGTACAGCAGGATTCGGTGATTCCACACGACTAACATGGAGCATGGAGGCTGATCTTGTGAAGGAAGCGGCAGAATATCTTTCTCCACAGGTGGTTGACGGTGTCACAGCATATATCTCCATTGGAGAGGATATGCCTGAGATTGTGTTGGAGAGCAAGGGTAAACGCCTGCAGAGCATACCGTCACGCTTGAAAAAGGATAAATATATCGAACGTATGAGGGAGGTCCACAAGCAGCTTAAGGAGCAGCATGTGCGAGGCAGAAGTCTGCTTGAGAAAGCTATGGTGGAGTCTTCCTGGTTTACAGGTGAAGAGATTTCTCAATTGAGTGAGAATCCGGTGATATGGAAGTTGTTCTCTCGTCTGGTTTTGGTAAAGGATGGAGGAGTGTTCGGTTTCCCGGGTGATGACGGGCACTCTCTTGTGTCGGCTCATGGAGAGGTGGTGGAAATCTTAGGTGGAGATATTGTACGTATCGCACATCCTCATGACTTCTTTATGGCAGGCGTGTGGAGTGAATATCAGTCAGCCTTGTTTGACCGACAGTGGCGACAGCCGTTTAAGCAGGTGTTCCGAGAACTTTATGTGCCTACTGAAGAGGAAAAGGAAAAATCTGTGTCAATGCGCTATTCCGGAAATCAGATTATGCCTGCACGCGCAGTGGGTATACTGAAAAAGCGGCAGTGGACTGTTGATTATGAAAACGGTTTGCAGAAAGTCTGTTTCCATGGCGATGTTACTGCTGTGATGTATGCTCTGGCAGATTGGTTCTCTCCGTCCGATATTGAAGCTCCGACATTGGAGTATGTTGCTTTCTATGATCGCAGAAGTTTCAAGGATAAAAGGATTGCCGATGTGCTTCCGGTTGTGTTCTCAGAGATAATGCGCGATGTTGATCTTGCTGTGAGTGTAGCTCATGCCGGCGGAGTAGATCCTGAGGCAAGTCATTCTACCATTGAGATGCGTCGTGTGATAGTAGAGCATGCTATGCCTATGTTCGGAATTTCAAATGTCAAGGTTGCCGGCAACTTTGCAAAAGTCAGTGGGAAGCTTGGCAACTATAATATACATCTTGGTAGCGGCGTGATCCATAAGGAGGGTGGTGCGCATATAGCCGTGCTTCCGGTTCACTCTCAAAGTCGTGGAAGAATATTTCTTCCGTTTCTTGACGAGGACCCGAAGACAGCAGAAATCATATCGAAGATTCTGTTGTTTGCGGAGGACGATAAAATCAAGGACCCTTCAATACTAAGCCAGATATGAAAATGTAGTCATTAGAAACACTCTACCCACTGATGCAACTGAACATGCAACAGTGGGTAGAGTGTTTCTAATGAGATTATAAAAGGATTTGGGTTGTTGTATTTTGACAATTATATAGTGATACCGAATCCGATCATTGCTTCGTGGAATGTACCTGTGATGTTCAAATCAAGAGCCATAGTGTCGTATTGCCTTTATAGCCAACCTTGGCTCCAGCATCAAATTCAACTTTTGTTGTATGGGCATGAAAACTATTGTGGATGCCATTTGAATTGATAGTCCAGTCGCTTCCGTCGGTTTTTCCAAATTGAGTTCTGATAAAACCGATAAGCGGTGTTACATAAAACTTTTGTATTGGTATACGGTAGCCGATATGCGCAAGCAGTTCGCGAGTGTCGTTCCATTTTTTCACGCTTATATCTTTTGAATATTTACGAGGCTTGTATACGATGTCGGCATACACATTGTAGACAGTAATTCCAAATCCGAAACATCCATCAATGCTTGATGAAGATGTCACTTTGTAGTGGCTGTTAAGTTGTGGTGCATTTGCATGTGTGTGTATTATTCCGGCATTGAAATCGAGCCCTATTTGCTGCCACTTGCCTCTTGCTTCAGCATTGAAACAGTAATGAAAAGAAAGATGTGGACGATTGATTGTTTCATGGAAATAGGAGGTTTGCCTGTAATTTGCCTGTAGAAAATAAAAGAAGCGACTCAACTTGGTGATTAACACTTTGTTAAGTCGCTTTTGTAGTGCCCAAGACAGGACTCGAACCTGCACGCCTCTCAGCACTCGCACCTGAAACGAGCGCGTCTACCATTCCGCCACTTGGGCAAGTGTCGTATTGTCATTTTGACAGTGCAAAGGTAATGCTTTTTTTCTTAGATTGCAATTGTTTTTGTAAAAAAAATACGAAAACGAATGTTTGGGTTTGATTATGAGGATTATGATGGCGTGTCATTATGCACAATTATAAAGATTTACCCTTGTCACAGCTACCTGTGGCAAGGGTAATTTCTTCAAAAAGAGAGCTTTGATACAGCCCCATCGGTGTATTATTGACTATATTTCGCCGATTATTTCGTTTATATCGTTTATGCCGTGGCGAGAACAGTAGTCCTCCATGTAGTCAATGACTTTCATGGTCACGGCTGGGTCGATAAAGTTGGCTGTTCCTATTTCGACAGCAGTTGCACCTGCGAGCATGAACTCTATGGCATCACGTCCGTTCATGATGCCTCCGAGACCTATCACAGGGATTTTTACGGCTTTGGCAACTTGCCACACCATTCTTACTGCCACCGGTCGTACGGCAGGTCCGGAGAGGCCGCCTGTAATGGTGGAAAGGTGTGGGCGACGTCGTTCCACGTCGATCGACATTCCCATGATGGTGTTGATGAGTGATACTGAATCGGCTCCTTCTGCTTCCGCGGCTTTGGCTATATCGGCAATGGAGGTCACGTTAGGTGACAGTTTTACTATCAGGGTCTTGGGATATACTGAACGAATGGCTTTAGTGACCTCTGCAGCTCCTTTGGTGGTGGTGCCGAACGCCATACCGCCCTCCTTGACATTGGGGCATGAGATATTTACTTCTATAGCATTTACTTTGTCGAGCGATGAAAGCCTGCGTGCAGTCTCAACATAATCCTCCACCTTGGCTCCTGATACGTTGACTATAAGTTCGGAGTCATACTCCTTTATGCGGGGATATATATTATTGATGAAATAATCCACCCCTTTGTTTTGCAGTCCTACGGCATTTAGCATGCCAGATGGTGTTTCCACCATGCGCGGATATGGGTTCCCCTCCCTGTGTTCGAGAGTTGTGCCCTTGATGATGTATCCTCCGAGTCGGTTGAGGTCGATGAATGGAGTGAATTCCTCACCATAGCCAAATGTTCCTGATGCTGTGAGTACAGGGTTCTTGAGTGACAGAGAGCCTATATTTACTGATAGTTTTGCCATAACGGTTACCAATTGAGGAGGTTTATATTAAAGACAGGTCCTTCGGTGCATACGCATACATTGCCTTTCACAGTGTTTTCCACACAGCATAGGCAGGCTCCGAGTCCGCAAGCCATCATGTTTTCCAATGACACCTCACATTCGATGTTTCTTTCCTTGGCTATGTGTGCTACTGCTTTCATCATTGGTGCCGGACCGCAGCAGTATATGTTGTCGATGTTTTCGTTAAGAGCCGAGTGCTGTGTGACAAGTCCCTTTTCCCCCAGAGAGCCATCCTCGGTGGAGATATGTACGCGTCCCACTTCCTCGAATTGCTCCATTTCGAGTATGTCGGCTCCTGAACGAGCTCCGAGCAGAAACTCTACGCAATGTCCGGTCTCCTTTAGTTTTCTTCCAAGATAGAGCAAGGGGGCTACACCTACGCCTCCACCAATGAGCATGAGCCGTGAGGCCGGTTCTGCTGTAGTGGAGAAGCCGTTTCCGAGAGGGAGCAATATATTTACGGTGTCGTTCTCTTTCAGAGATAAGAGGGCGGCAGTGCCTGTGCCTGCTTTGCGGATCAGAAGATCAATAGTGTTTTTGTCGTAGTCGACATCATTGATCGAGATCGGTCTCCTCAGAAACACTCCCGGTGTCTCGGCAGCCACTTGTACAAATTGACCAGGAAGGATTTCAGGCAATTTTGAGCCATCGGCCGGAGCAAGTGTCAGACGCGAATACATGTCATTGTAGCGCGTCACGCTTATTATGATGAAGTCAGTTACTTGTTTCACGGTGTATTTGGATTTGATGATTAATTCATGTTGATAAATTCTTTAGGTGTCACACCTGCTTTGCGTTTGAAGAATCTGATGAAGTGTTGTGGATATTGAAAGCCTAATGAGTAGGCTACCTGGCTCACATTTTTATCACCGCTGAGCAGACGCATTTTGGCTTGATTAAGCACTTTCTCATGTATATAGTCCTGGGCTGTGACACCGGTCTCTCGTTTTACCAGGTCTCCGAAATAATTGGGAGAGAGGGCTACTTTGTCGGCAAAATATTTCACGCTGGGAATCCCATCTTCCGCTCCTTTGCCGTCCGACAGATAGCTGTCAAGAAGGTTTTCGAACTTTGCGATTATACCATAGTTCATTTCTTCTCTTACTATGAACTGACGGCTGTAGTAACGCATGCAATAGTCGAGAAGGAGCTCTATGTTGGATATGATAAGTCTTTTGGAGAATTTATCGGCGTGATGGTCAATTTCGGCGCGTATTCGTTCGATTGTATCGACTATGGTCTGACGTTCTTCAGCTGACAGGTGCAGTGCCTCGGAAGAGTCATAAGAAAAGTATGAGTATTTCTTGATACCTTGTGCGAGTGGTGTGCGGAAGAGGAAATCAGGGTGAAACAACACTCCTTTACCGCTTGGTGAAGCCACTCCTTCAGGTATATCGATATGTGTTACCTGGCCTGGGGCAAAGCTTACAATAGACATGTCGTCATAATCGTAGCGAGTCTTCCCATAGTTTATATCACAGCACTTTGTGTCCTTCAACATGATTGCATACAGTCCCCATTTGGAGGTGTAGGACTGGAGCTCGGAAATGCTTTCAAAGTCGACTACAGCTACAAGAGGATGCTTTACCGGTATATTGTGATGATCGCAATATGCCTTTATAGTGTCGAATTTGTATTGATTCCGTTCCATATTAATGAGAGAACAATGTGATGAGTGGTGAGGAGAGATGAGCCGTTAAGGATGGTGCTATCATGCCGGCTATTTGGTCATGAATTCCTGTGCGCGTGCCGGGTCGACCCCGAGTTGGATTGCCCGCTCTGCATCTTTTTTTGCATCCTCCGGACGGTAGTGCATTTTATTAAGAGCGGCACGGTAGAGATAGAGTTCTCCATCGTTCGGGTCAAGCTCCAAGGCTTGGGCTATATCTTCGGCTGCGGCCTGTAGATCGTCTGTCATAAGATAGCAGTAGGCTCGTGCTCCGAAGTATTCAGGCTCTTTTATTTTTCGCAGAATTTCGGTGTACAGAGGTATTGCTTCGTTGTATTCTCCCACAAGGCTGTGCATTGTCGCCTCACCGATGAGGGCCTCATCGGAAGCCGGATAGTGAGTTTTGAGATATTCGAAATCCTCTTTGGCTACGTCAAACATCCTATGCCTGAGTGCTATCAGCCCATGATGAAATCGAGCGGTGATATATGTGGAATCGAGCATCATTATGCGGCTATAGTCATTGAATGCTTCCTGCTCAAGTCCCATTGCCGCATAGACCTTAGCCCTGTTGGCAATTATGGTTACACTTGACGGAGCGATGTCAAGAGCCTGGTCAAATGCATCAATTGCGAGCGAATCAAGCCCGAGGTTGTAACGCACCAGGCCCAGGTTGCTGAGCAGGAGCACATTGCCCGGATTGTCAGGCTCCTCCTTTATTGCATCCTGTAGGATTTTTGCTGCTTCGCTCCATTTGCCGTCGTTACATGCTTTATCAGCCTTGTCGACCAGTTCCATATATGGAGTGTCGGCATAGGAGTAGACGGCGCAAGAAATAAATATGTATACGATGATGAGGAGATGGCGGTTTAGCTTCATGCTTCGGAGAGTTTTGCTCGGTAGTCACGTGGCGACATACCGGTGAGATGCTTGAAGTATTTGCCAAAGAACGACTGGTTGGCAAAGTTGAGCTTCGTGCTGATTTCTTGAATGTTAAGCCCGGTGGAACGGAGCAGAAGTTTTGCTTCGAGGATTACACGCAGGTCAATCCATTCTCCGGCAGTCTTTTCACTGATCTCCTTCAGGACGGCTGACAGATGTTTGGGCGTTACAAACAGTTTGTCGGCATAAAATGTCACTGAGCGTTCGGTCATGAAATTATCCTCAAGTATCTGTATGAACTTTATGAGCAGGTCCTCTTTGCGGGATTTGTGGACTGAGGTCTTAAGTCGAGATGCATATATGCCAAGCGTATTGAAAAACAGCACTTCGCACATCGCGCCCAACGCCATGTTATGATATGGTCGAGGGGTTGATGACAGCTGCTTGCTCAGCATATTGTAGATGAGCTTGAGCGATTCAAGTTCCTCGTCAGTGATATTTATTATCGGATTGTCGTAGAAGAAGAGGCTGTAGGGCACTACATATCTCAGGGACGGAAGTAGCTGATTGATCTTCTCCTGTGTGGCTGTAATGAAAAATCCTGAGAAATTTTCGTCAGTGACACAATCGGTGATCATATGCCCGGGGCGTAGCACAAGGATGTCGTTCGGACCTACAGTCCTCGACTCCATGTCAATGTAAGCGGAGATATGACCGGATATGCACACTACGAGAAGCATCCGTTCGAGACGCGTAGGAAACGTGATATATGGTATTTCAGCCAAAGACTGGAATACCGATATATCACGTTGATGGTATTTTAATGGGGTTGTAAGCTCCATTAAGGGTTCTGTTTAGTTCAACTTGCTCAGGGGGTTAATCCTGAAATTCTATTAATGGGGAGTCGGTGTTGACTACGTCACCCTCAGATACGAGGACACGTTTGATTACGGCATCGTTGCTTGCTTCAACATCGTTCTCCATTTTCATTGCCTCATACACGAGGAGTAGTTCACCTTTCTTGACAGTCTGACCGTCTTTTACATTGACTGATATGATACGTCCACCCATTGGGGCAACAAGTGTTGGACCGGTGATCGGTTCGCTTTCCTCTTTTGGAGCAACCTCTGCAACTGTCTCGACAACCTCTTCGGCTTTCTGAGCATTATATTCCTCTGAACGACGTTTGCGCAGGAATCCGTTGGCTACCGACGGCAGGAGCTCAAGAAGCAGCATCTCTTCATTGTTGGATGCAAGAGGCATTCCTCCCATATCACTGAGGGTGGGGTTCTCAGGCTTCTTGTAGGATGATACATCGTAGGCTTTTTCTATAGGTGAGCCTGTGATTTTTTCGCGGAAAGCTGGGTCGACAGGAACAGGAGTTTTGCCGTATTCGCCCTTTACAAGTGAGATGAACTGGTTGTTGGTAGTGGTGTAGTCAGGCTTGCCGTTCTTACGGTCAAGAGCAACAAGTACAGCCTGGCTGCCGACAATCTGGCTTGTAGGTGTCACAAGTGGTATCAGACCTGCGTCACGGCGCACCATCGGGATCAGTCTCATGGCATCTTCGAGAAGGTCCTCGCTCTTGAGCTGTTTGAGCTGTGCTACCATATTGGAGTACATGCCTCCGGGCACTTCCGCTGTCTTGACAAGTTCGTTGGGTTTGGGGAAATGGAAATATGCCTCGATCTTATGGCATGTCTCAAGCAGGCCTTCTTCATCACCGGCAAATGCAAAACTGATAGCTGTGTCGAACAGGGCTGCGATTTCGGCAGGGAGAGTATCGTTGAGAGGATCGAAATCGATCGGCATTTTATCGCGGTTGAGGTCGAAATCGGCAAGAGCCTTACGTGCGTTGAAGAGCTCTTTGCGTATGCGTCCAACAGCTTCCATATTCACTTCAACCTCTACGCCGAGACGCTGACAGAATATGTATATAAGTTCAATGGCTGGGGCTGCAGAGCCTCCTCCAAACCACCAAATGTTGGTGTCAAGGATGTCGACTCCGTTGATGATTGCCATGAGAGCTGATGCCAGACCGTAGCCGGGAGTGCAATGTGTGTGGAAATCAACAGGGACTTTCACGTTGGCTTTAAGAGCCGATATGATGGATGCCGCACGTGATGGATTCACAAGCCCGGCCATATCCTTAAGGGTTATGATCTTGGCACCGAGAGCTTCCATAGCCTTGGCTTTCTCTACGAAATAATTGTCGGTAAAGATTTTCTCAGGCTCTGCCGGTTTGCTGCCAAACATTGACTTCAGTTTGCCCATGAATCCGCTTGGCTCCTCTTTGACTTCCTGTTTTGGGTCTACGGTATAGCACACGGCACCATCGGCAATTCCGCCAAGAGAGTTGATAAGTCTGATGGATTCCTTTACATTATCGATGTCATTGAGCGCATCAAATATTCTCATCACATTGAGACCGTTGTCGATAGCTTCCTTGTAGAAGCCCTCAAGAACGGAATTGGGGTAGGGAACGTAGCCAAAAAGGTTGCGTCCGCGTGACAGGGCAGAAAGGAGTGACTTTGGATGTCCGCTTTTGGAGTCCATTGCCTTTGAGACAATGCGCAGACGGTCCCATGGGGATTCGTCAAGATAGCGCATCACCGAGTCGGGTACTGCACCGCCCCATACTTCCATGATGTAGAAATTTGCATCCTCGTAGTAGGGGAGCAGTTTGTCGATTGTGGCTTGGTTCATACGGGTAGCGAATAGCGATTGCTGACCGTCACGAAGGGTCAAGTCACGGATTTTCAGAATTGGACGTGTAATTTTTGCCATATTCAACGAGGTGTGATGTTTGAAACGTATCGCAAAGATAAGTGGAATTTTTGTATTAATGAAATTTTTCTTTAATTGATGTACGGATTAGATGAAATTTCTTTTCCGACTGTTGTCTCCGGACCATGCCCCGGGAGTATCACTGTGTCGTGGGGCAGTGTGAGGATGCGTTGTTGTATGGAGTCTATCAGTTGCCCATAGTCGCCGCGAGGCAGATCGGTGCGTCCTATTGATCCTTTGAACAGGGCATCACCTGTGATTACGAATCCAGATTCCGGACAATATAGCGCGATGCTGCCTGGAGAGTGTCCGGGCACACAAAGGATGTCGATAGGTTCCTTGCCAAGATAGAGGCGGTCGTTGTCCTTTAATAATATGTCCGGACCATGATCCGTGACATGTACCGGGATATGGAATCGTCGGGTCTGTTCGGATAGGGTAAGCCCGAGAAATTCGTCAGCCTGATGTGCCGCAATGTCAATACCATATTTATCCTTTATATATAGATTGCCGAATATGTGGTCAAGGTGCATATGTGTATTGATGAGATGCCTTATTGAGAGGTGCTCTCGTTCAATGAATGAGTCGACTGCGTTTAATTCGGCTATGTCAGTCATGCCAGGATCTATAATGGCGGCTTCATGACTGTCCGGCTCCCATATAACATATGTGTTTACACCGAAAGGATTGACTATAAAACGGCTTACTTTCATAGCTCTACATATATTAGATCCTTTTCTGCGAAATACTCGTGAGGAAAATAATCGCTCAGCGGGACATCTATGAGCGGGTGCTTCTCACGTCCGAGTTCGGCTCGCAGGTCACCACCTTTCAGGCAGATTAGACCATTGGGGAGCTTGTTGGCCGACTTGGGGGATATATTGCGTTGTATGAGTTTTACGAGTTCATCGAGTTGCATCACGGCTCGTGATATCACGAAGTCAAATTTATTATGGCATTCGCCGCTGTCGCCATGTTGAAATGAGACATTTGTGAGCCCAACTTCTTCTGCGATAGACTGTGCCACTTTGATTTTTTTTCCGATACGGTCGATCAGGTGAAATGAGCAATCAGGCCACAATATCGCCAATGGTATGCCCGGGAACCCGCCTCCTGTCCCGAGGTCCAGGAATTTAGTGCCGGCAACAGGGGTTATGAATTTACCGATTGAGAGTGAATGCAGTATATGATGGGTGTAAAGATTGTCAATGTCTTTTCGTGATATGACGTTGATTTTTTGGTTCCATTCGGGATAAAGTGTCCCTAACTGGGTCAGTTGCTCGATCTGTTTTGGAGTGAGATCAGGGAAGTATTTTAGTATTTCGTCCATATGTCTATTTGGAATTTCAGTGAGGCGGAAGCCAGATTGTATATCGGTCCGATCTCAAATAATGATGATTACTACTGCAAAAGTAGCCTTTATATGTGAAAAATTGACTAATTTTGCTCAAAACTTTTATACGATGGTAAAAATAGGAAAGTATAACAGGCTTAGAATCGTTAAGAATGTCGATTTCGGAGCTTATCTTGATGGTGGGGACGGAGTGGAAATTCTGTTGCCTGCCAGATATATCGAGACACCTTTGCATAAGGATGACGAGATCGAAGTATTCATATATAGAGATAATGAAGGGAGACTTATCGCGACTACTGAGCATCCTTATGCCCAGGTGGGTGAGTTTGCTTTCCTGCGAGTCAATGACGTGAACCGTATGGGGGCGTTTCTTGACTGGGGACTTATGAAGCAATTGCTGGTCCCGTTCAGCGAACAGCGTATGAAATTGTCAAAGGGGATGGTGGTTCCGGTATATGTGTACCTTGATGATGCGTCACAGAGAATAGTGGCGTCTGCCAAGATAGAACAGTTCCTGGGCAACAAGGTGCCTAAATATTTTCTTGGAGAAAAAGTTACGGCACTCGTGTATAAACATGCTGAAATTGGCTATAAGGCAATCGTTGACAATCTGTTTCACGGAATGTTGTATGACAATGAGCTTTATGGTCAGTTGAAGGTTGGCGACACCGTGACTGCTTATGTGAAGCGAGTAAGAGAGGATGGCAAGATTGACCTTTTGCTGCATGGAGGAAAGGATGGCCGTATCGATTCGTTGGTTGATGGTATCAGGGAAAAGTTACTCCAATCGTCCGACAAGTTCATTCCTGTCAGTGACAGTTCAAGCCCGGATGTGATCAGGGATATGTTCAACTGCTCAAAAAAGGATTTCAAAAAAGCCATTGGCAATCTGTACCGCGACAGGATCATAGAGATTACACCTGACGGAATAAAGCTTGTGTGATTATTGTCTGATGAGGACATATGGCAAGCGGGTCCGACTTATAAAGTCGGAC
>OFFU01000298.1_pt1 | contig 57111 bp, 49 predicted proteins | sample 1521451 | NCBI WGS metagenome assembly OFFU01 (sample SAMEA3504106, study PRJEB24116) | mouse gut metagenome | biome: mouse gut; feature: mouse-associated habitat; material: faeces | place: Denmark | collected 2011 | reverse complement strand
CCAATGCCGCCGTTTTGACAAGCGCCGTGGTTTTGCCGCTGCCCTGAATACCGGTAAAAACCTTTACCGGACAACGGGTATCCAAAATATTATAACGGGCAAACAAGCGATCGAAAACCGCCGTCAGAATTTTTATATCGTCATTTTCACCCGCCGAAGCCGCATATTGCCGGCAGCGAGCCAGCAAATCGGAACGCGCGGCGGTACTCACTTCATGATAGTCAAGCCGTTCGCGGATACGGTTGTCTTTATAGCCGGCCGGGTAAACCTGCATTCCGGCGGCATCGGAAAAATCAATCTCGTCGTCCTCCACCGCGGCGACCAACTCGCTGCGGCCGTCGTCCAAACGCGAGGTCGAAACGATGACCGCTTCGGGTCCCAGTTCCCGTTTGACCCGCCGGATCAGGCGTATCATGTCTTCGTCAACGAATTTCTTTATTCGCATCGGTTTTCCTCTTTCGGCAAAATCTTCGTTATCTCAATGCCGAGACGCCCGTCCTCGATCATCAACGCTCCTTTGGCCACCACGCTGCCGTTGACGCAAATATCAATTTCGTCATCAATGTCGCGGTCAAGCTCAACCACCGCCCCGGCTTCCAACGCCAGCAGACTGCCGACGGTCATCCGCGCGTTGCCCAACACCGCCGAAACTTCGACCGGCACTTCGGAGATCCGGCTCAGTTTTTCGCATTCATTCATCTTCTTCTCCTGTCAGCATCGCCGTCAAACGACGGATTTTTTCCCGGCTGTCCGACCCCGCTCCGCCGCCCTGCCATCTGATCCGACAATCGCAACGCGGCAAAGAAGCGTCACGGTGCAAAAAGATCTGACCGGCAAAACCGTTTTCGGAAGCAAGCTGTTCCACCAACGGCCGTACCTGATACACCGTATCGGGATGAAAATAAAAATCCAAAACTTTTTTATCGCCCAACGCCGGAAAATGCTCGGCCACAAAACGGCTTACGATTTCCAAGCTCTGTTTTTCCAGCAACAACGGCGACAGCTGCTGCAAAATCATGCGAATCAACTTCAGGTTATTGTTCTTTTCCTCATCCAGCAGCAAGTCGAGTCGGGTTACAATATTTTCCGCAATCTGTCTCGCCTCCGTTTTCTCCGGCCGGTTAACCGAAAGATCCAACACCGCGGCATTTTCCCCCGCCACGACAAAATTGTCAAATTCAAACGGACGGCGACCGGTCATCATACCGTTTCCCCGTTGCGTTTACGGAGGACAAGCATCTTTTCGGCAGCCAGACGACAGGCCAGCGTTATAATTTCATCCTGAGCCGCCTCCACGTCACACAACCGCACCGGTCCCAGCGCCGCCATTTTTTCACCGATCACCGCCGCGGCGTCGACAGACATATTGTCGAACAAATATTGCCGCAGTTCTTCCGAAGCGCCGCGCAGCGCCAACGCCAGCGTTTCGGCTTCCACCTCGTCAAACAGGCGGTGGATGTCGTCGGGCGTAACCGCGCGAAAATCTTCAAAGTTAAACAAGCGGGAACGCAATTTTTCCGCTGCCGCCGCATTTTCTTTTTCCAGCGCCGCCAACAACTGTTTTTGTTTGCGGGGCGTCATGTTTTTAAGCACTTCGCCGAGATAAAAGCCGCCGCGACTCGGACTGCCGGCAAAATCCCGTTCCAGAGTCCGTTCGATTTCGGCGGCAATTTCCGGCGCCACCGCCGCAGGAGAAAGCAGGCATGATGAAATTTCGGCGGCAAAAACCGGATCCAATCCGGCCATTACGGCCGCAGCCTTCGGGGTGCCGAGACGAGAAACGACATAAGCGGCCGCCGCGGCACATTCGGCGGACAAATAGGCCGTCAAGGTTTCCACGTCGGCATTTTGCAGTTTTTTCCAAATGTCGGGAAAGGACTTTTGCGGTGCAACCCGGGCTGCCGGACGAGGCCGGTCGGGCCGCCGGACGCCGTTGCGGGAACGGAATACCAGTACGGCCAACCCCAGACAAAGCAGCGTCAACAAAATGATCTCCGCAAATTCGGTCGGTGCAAAAGCGCTGTCATTACCGACAAAACGGACGCTTTCAATCTGCAAAACATCCCCGCGGCGGAGATCAAAACCAATCACCGGTGCCACCAATTCCGCCAAGCGTGAGAGTTCGGCCCGGCTGCGCTGCCGATAGGTGTTTCCTTCCCGGATGCCGTCTACCAAAATCAGCGCCGACATTCTTTTCAGGCGGGCACCGCTTTGAACAATTCGGCGGCTGAATTTATTGATTTCGTATTCCGCTTCGCTGGCAAAGTTTTGCGCGGCGGTGTAAGAACGCAGCACCTGACCGTCGGGATCAAAAATCTCTTCATCGGTGGTTACGGTGTCAAAATCCAAATCAAGGCGCAGTTCCGCCCGGACCTTTCCCTTTCCGACCAGCGGCTCCAGCAGGTTGATCGCCCGGTTGGCCAAAAACGTCTCTTCCGTGCGGCGAATCTGCTGATGCGAAAGCGGCATCGCCGCAACCGGCACATCGGCTTTTTTGAGGCCAAACAGAAGCCAGACCAGCAGCAACCCGACGGCGAAACTCACCGCCGCGGCGATAACCCCGTCCCGCCAGGCGGGACAATATGTTGCCGAATGTTTCAAAATTTCACCTGCTTTTTGATCTTTACTGTCATTTAAAATATCCGATTACCCGCTGATTACGAAAACAATTTTTTCAGATATTCACAATATTTGCCAGCGAATTGTACAGTTCGGTTGCCGCAACGTCATCGTTCAGACGATGGTTGGAGGCTTTGAGCAATTTCACTTCAACCTGTTCCGAGGCAATTGACGCGGCAAAATCAAGCGCCGACTGCCACGGCAGCGAGGCGTCCCGCATCCCCTGTATCAGATGCACCGGACACAATACCGGCCAACTCTGATCTTCGGGCAGACAATTTTCCATCGCGGTATCGATAAAACGCTGCGTAATCACATACGAAAAATCGGCGTTTCCGTAACTGAAACGTCCCTCATCCTGCAACTGCCGTTGCTGCTCGGGGGTAACCATCGCCGCAAAACGGCGGACAAAATTCGGAGCGGCCGCCAACCCGACCACGCCTTTGACACGCTGCGGCCGTTCAATCGCCGCCAACAACGACAGCCAACCGCCCATCGAAGAACCGACGCAGACGATATCACCCTCAATCGTTTGGTCAATGACTTCGAGTATCTGATTTTTCCAAATTTCAAAATCGGCTTTTTCAAAGTTTTCGCGATCGGAACCGTGGCCGGCATAGTCAAACCGAAACAGCCCCCAGCCCCGTTCCAAACAAAAGGCTTTGACGGTCTCGGGCTTTTTTCCCCAGCAATCGGAACAAAATCCGTGCAGATAAAGAACGGTCGGACGGTTATTTTTCGGCGGAATATATTCAAATTCTGTTGCAAACGAGGATTTAAACGTGTACTTTGACATGATTGAACAACCTAAATAAAAATTTGTAAACTTTGAGGATTATATTAATAAAATGTCGAAAGGTAAAGAACAAAAACCGGTTATTTTGCAGGTACTGCCCGAACTTGATCACGGCGGTGTCGAAACCGGAACGGTCGAAATTGCCGCCGCCTTACAGGAAAACGGAATCAAAAACTTTGTCGCCTCCGCCGGCGGCCGCATGGTTTACGATTTGAACAAAATCAAAGTCGAACATTTTACATTGCCGTTAAAAACAAAAAATCCGTTTAAGCTTTATCTCAATTCGCTGAAACTGGAAAAAATCATTAAGGAAAACGGCGTCAACATCGTTCATGCCCGTTCCCGCGCGCCGGCGTGGAGTGCCTATTGGGCCGCCAAACGCGCCGGCGTCAAATTTTTGACCACTTTTCACGGTACCTACGGTTTGGGACCGAAAGGAATCAAAAAATTTTACAACCGGGTAATGACGTACGGACAGTTGGTGATAGCCATTTCCAACCACATCAAAAAGCATATGACGGCCAACTATCAGGTTGCGGAAGACAAAATCCGCCTGATTCATCGCTGTGTCGATACCGAAAAGTTTTCGCCGGCCGCGGTTTCTCAGGAACGAATTATCCGCGCCATTCAGGAAAATCAAATTCCCGAAGACCTGCCGATTATTTCCCTGATCGGCCGGGTTACCCGTTGGAAAGGCCAGCATATGCTGATTGAAGCGCTTTCAAAACTTAAAGACCGCAGTTTTTACTGCCTGATTGTCGGCTCTGACCAAGGACGTGTTAAATATACCGCCGAATTGAAAGAACTGGTTAAAAAACACGGTTTGGAATCGAAGGTCAAATTTATCGGCCAAAGCTTTGACATTCCGGCCCTGCTGATGGTCTCCGACATTGTACTTTCAACCGCCGTTGAGCCCGAAGCATTCGGACGCGCCGCCATCGAAGGACAGGCAATGGGCAAAGTGGTGATCGCCTCCGACATCGGCGGCTCGCTGGAAAACACCGTTGACGGCGTTACCGGACGCCTGTATAAAAGCGACGATCCGCAGGCGTTGGCCGACGCTTTGGACTGGGCGTTGAACCTGCCGTTGGAGGAAAAAAAGAAAATTTCCGCCGCCGCGGTCAAAAATGTAAAAGATAATTTTACAAAGCAAATAATGTGTGATAAAACAATAGCGGTTTATAACGAACTGATCAATATGGATTAAACTTACAAAATTTAACAAGAGGAAAAAATAATGGTTGCTATTAAATTGCCGGATGGCAGTGTAATGAATTTTGACGGCGCCGTTTCCGGAATGGAAATTGCCGAAAAAATCAGTGCCGGTTTAGCAAAAAATGCTTTAGCGGTGAAGGTTAACGACAAGTTGCAGGACTTGGGCACAACAATCACCACCGACGCCACCGTAACCGTTATCACTTCCAAAGACAAAGAAGGCCTTGAAATCATCCGCCATTCGTGTTCTCACGTCATGGCCGAAGCGGTTCAGGAACTGTGGCCGGATACGCAGGTTACCATCGGCCCGGCCATTGACAACGGCTTTTACTATGACTTTGCCCGTAAAGAGCCTTTCACGACCGAAGACTTTGCCAAAATCGAAGCAAAAATGCACGAGATTGTCAAACGGGACGAAAAAGTTATACGCCATGTTTTGCCGCGCGGCGAAGCAATTGCCCTGTTTAAGATGAAACAGGAAAATTATAAGGTGGAACTGATTGAAGACTTGCCCGAAGATGCAGAAATTTCTTTGTATGAACAGGGCAACTTTGTCGACCTGTGCCGTGGGCCTCACGTTCCTTCCACCGGCAAAATCGGCGACGCCTTCAAACTGACCAAAGTTGCCGGCGCATATTGGCGCGGCGACTCCAACCGCGAAATGCTGCAACGCATTTATGCAACTGCCTGGGCCAACAAAAAAGACCTGCAGGAATATCTGACAATGCTGGAAGAAGCCGAAAAACGCGACCACCGCAAACTCGGCAAAGAAATGGACTTGTTCCATTTTGAACCGGAATATGCGCCGGGTGCGGTTTTCTGGCACGACAAAGGTTTTAAGATCTACCGCAAACTGATTGAATATATGCGTAACCGTCAGGAACACAACGGCTATGTCGAAATTGCCACCCCGCGGATTATGGACCGCGTGTTGTGGGAAACTTCCGGACACTGGGACAAATACGGCGCCCATAACTATTCCGGCAAGACCGAAGACGGCAAAATGTTCTGCGTCAAACCGATGAACTGCCCGGGCGGACTGCTGGTTTATAAACAGGGGATCAAGTCCTACCGTGACTTACCGCTGCGGGTAGCGGAGTTCGGGATGGTCAATCGCTACGAAGCTTCCGGTTCGCTGATGGGCCTGATGCGGGTACGCGAATTTACTCAGGATGACGCTCACATTTTCTGCACGCCGGAACAAATGGAAGAAGAATGCATCACCACGTTGAAACTGATTCTGGACATTTACAAAGATTTCGGTTTTGAAGATGTCAAAATTTATCTTTCAACCAGACCGGACAGCATTTACCGTATCGGTTCCGACGAAATTTGGGACATTTGCGAAAACGCGCTGGCAAACGCTCTGGAAAGCCATGGTTACAAATTTGAAATCAATGCCGGAGAAGGCGCTTTTTACGGTCCGAAGCTGGAGTTCATCCTCAAAGACGCGATCGGCCGCGAATGGCAATGCGGAACCATTCAGGTGGATATGAATCTGCCGGAACGTTTTGACATTTCATACATCGGCGAAGACGGCGAAAAACACCAACCGGTGATGTTACACCGCGCGTTGTTCGGTTCGATTGAACGCTTCCTCGGCATTTTGATCGAAAACCATGCCGGCAAACTGCCGTTGTGGCTGTCGCCCGAACAAGTGGTGGTTGCCCCGATCGTCAGCGACTTTGACGGTTATGCCGAAGAAGTGGCTGCCAAACTCCGCGAAGCCGGCCTGTATGCCAAAACCGATCTGCGCAACGAAAAGATCAACTACAAGATCCGCGAACATTCGGTTGCCAAGATTCCGGTAATTGCCGTTGTCGGCGCCAAGGAAAAAGAAAACGGCACCGTAACCGTCCGCCGTCTGGGATCGGACAAACAGGAAGTCATGAAACTGGACGATTTTGTGAACGTCCTCAGCAAGGAAGCACAAATGCCGCACCTGCATGAATAAGAGACGGCAAACAATACAACAACCCCGGTTTCAAAGACCGGGGTTCGTTTTTTGCATTTTATCCGTATCCGGCCTCTCTTCATATTTTCAATTTAAAACTTTTAACTTGCAAAAGACCGACTTTTTCTATAGTCTGCTTTCGCCGGCATACGGTTGCCGGCGGAGAGTAAGAACTCCTTCATACAAAAATCCCGAAGAGGGAGATATCGAGATAAGCGCACTTTCGAGTGTGACGAATAAGGTATGCTGTCTTGTATGAACAGTTCTTAACTCCCTCGCCTTGACTTTTTCAAGGCATTTTTTTATAACGATCTCCGTTTTACGGAGATATTTTTTCATCGGCAGACAAAACGCTTGCAATCTTTTGCCGGATTTTATAAAATTGAAAGGCCGGTAAAAACAGCCGGCGGAGTGTAAGAACTCCTTCATACAAAAAATCCCTTGAGAGGGAGATATCGAAATAAGCGCGCCTTCGGGTGTGACGAATAAGGTATGCTGTCTTGTATGAGCAGTTCTTAACTCCCTCGCCTTGAACTTTCCAAGGCGAGTTTTGTTTTAACCTGACAAAACCCATGGGAGTTTGCGAATGCCAATAAGAAGACTACTCAAAAGACAATTGGGCAGGGAATTTTACCGATGCCGTAAAAACTTGTCGCTGGGCCTCGAAGCCGTTGCCGATCAAACCGGTTACAGCTGGCAAAAAATTGACAAGATCGAAATCGGACAAACCCAAAATTGGGACATTTACAATAAAATGCTCAATTTTTACAATAAAAGAATCTGTCTTACTCTGGTTGATCCCGACAATTCAGCCGGCAACCGGGGAGAAAACAACGGTTTTCTCCTCTGTGACAGTTCCCGATCTGCATTGCCGGATGACAACAATAATCCAAAGCCTCTTCTGAGAGAGGACGAGGAACAAGCCCCTCCCCGACCAACCCGACATGACGAAAAGCCAACCGACCAAACTTGAACAGCGGGAGAAAACCGGGAAAACGCAAAAACGCCTTTCCCGGTCAGATATTACAAAAAGTTTCGTATTTTTCCTTAAAAATGATATTTTGACGGGCCGCCGAAGTTCGTGCGGCAATAACAAACAACAATCTTTTCAGCAAAAGACGACACACAATCATAATGACCGGTGTCGTCTCTTTTTTCACTTACAACTGCCTTTGCTTTCCCAAAACCGGAGGGTTTTTACCACCAGTCCGATCAGGTTAAGAAAGACCGCCAGCGCTGCCGTAATCGCCGTATGATTCAGCCGATCCGGTTTGGCAGCGGTGACAATCCGCTGGATTTCACTGCCCGAATAGGCAAGGATGGCGCAAAAAATAACCACCGTCGCCACACAAACCGCCAAATCGATAAGCGACAAGCCGAACAGACCGTAAACCGTGCCGCTCAGCAACAGTCCCCACAAGGCGGTCACGACAATACAGTACCACGAAATCATGTCTTTGCGGCAAGCGGCTTCGGTGACGGCCATAATGGCAAACATACCGGCGGGCACACCGAGGGCACAAGCCATGTCGGCCTTGATGTAAACAACCGCCACACCGCTCAGGGCTGCACCGACCAGACTGCAAAACAGTCCGAAAATGAGAAGCACCGCTGCAAAGCTCAAAGCCTTCAGTTCCTTGGGAACCGACAGAAACATCATCAGCGGCAGCAAGAGCAGGATCCAGGCACCGACGCTTAACATCATCAGGCCTTCGGCATCCCTTACATACAGGAATTCACGATATTCCGGCACCGCGGTTAGCAAAAAAACCGTTGCTGCCGAAATTGCCGCACCGCCTCCCATAAATGCAAACAGACGGGAAATCACGCGGCTCTCCAATTTTTTAGTTAAACTTTCCATAAAATAATTAATTAATGATTATTGATGGTTACCATATATCAACCGTTTGGACGAATTCCAGCCTTTATGACGTAAAGTTACACCGAGTTTTACACTTTTTGTTTGTCGGCAAACAGCCGATCGGTTTGTCATGATTCCGTTGGTTTTAGGCGTACACAGCCCAAACGGTTCAATCTGTGGCCGATTTGCCGTCACCGCCCTTTTCTTGCTGCCGACAAAAAAAACTGCCGCCAATGGCGACAGCTTTTTTTAAAAAACGTAAAAAAGTTACTTTTTCTTACCCAACAGTTTGATAATCTGCAACAACAGATTAACAAAGTCGAGGTACAGCGACAAAGCGCCCGTCAAAGCGATCCGGTTGGCTTCCTGCTTGTCACAGCAGTTGTACAATTCGTCGCGGATCTTCTGGGTATCATACGCCGTCAGACCGCAAAAAACAACCACTGCAATCAGTGAGACGACAAAGTCCATCGTCTCCGACCCGAGAAAAATATTAATCACCATGGCAATGATCAGTCCGAACAACGCCATCATAAAAATACTTCCCCAAGAGGTCAAATCCGATTTGGTCACCAACCCGTAAACAGCCATTGCGCCGAATGTCGCTGCCGTGATGACAAAACACATCAGAATGCTCGCCGTGGTATAAACCAGAAAAACACTGCTCAGACTCGTTCCCATCAGGGCACAGAACAACAGAAACACCACGAAAGCGGCGCCCGAATCGAGTTCTGTAATCAGTCCCTGAAAAAACAGAACGATCACCAGCGGCGACAGTAAGATGATCCAGCCGGCCACACTCAATTGCATCGCTCCCGTTTCGCCGACGCTATACAGAAAATCGCGGCAGTCGGGAACATAGGCAAAGACGGCAGCCATCAGGGCCGAAACCAGCAAACCGGCAAACATGTAGCCGTAAACGCGGGTCATTACACTGTTTGCAACTTTTTCACTTTCCAAATAAGTACTCATAAATTTTGGTTTTAACCGTGCCGCTTATCCGAAAAAGATTAAACAGGCAACAAACCGGTTTAATTATGAGTTTTTTCGAATAATAGGACACAATGATTATACAATGCTTTCATTATAACAGCCTTGCACAAAAATACAACTCAAAATTTTGTCCAACAAAGCCTTTTAAGAAAGCGCCGAAATGATCCGGCGCTTGCTGATTTTTACAACAACTTTAACGGTTGTGAGGGGTCGGGTTCTTTTTTCAGCGGTGCCGGAGGCGCTTTTTTCGGCGCCCGATACCCCATTTTGTCATCAATATAGCTGCCCAGCTCACGGCCGAAAGTTTGACGGATATACTGCGTCATCTCGGTCGGTTTTTCCTTAAAGGTTTCGGCTGCCGCCTGAGCCTGCAAAACTTCTTCGATCTTGAGAATTTTTTCCAGAATGTCACGTTTTTCGGCCGCGCCCTCAATTCCGTACACCGACGCTATGTTAAACCAGATATATGCCTGATATTCGTTTTTCTGATAAGAAGTTCCGGCAGCCAGAATATTGCCGAGATCCATCATCGCTTTAACGTTCCCCTGATGGGCGGCCTCGCTCAGATACTTGACCGCATTGCCGTAGTTGCGGGGAGTTCCTTCGGCATTGATATACCGTTGTGCCAGTTCATACTGCGCTTCGTCATAAGAAACAGCCGCCATTTTCATCAGATCAAACGCTTTTTTGAAATTTTTCGGTACCACAAAACCGCGATAATAGGAATAGCCGATCATATATTGAGCGGTGATGTTACCGCCATCGGCAGCCTGTTGCAACAATTCGACAATCCGGTTTTTGGAAGAATTGATGTTGGAAGAAGTCAGATAAATAAAAGCAAGATTGATTGCCGCTTCGCCATTGCCGAGCTTTGCCGCCTTGTCAAACATCTGCACCGCCTTGGCAACGCTTTTTTCGGTGCCGATGCCGCTGTAATAAAGACTACCGAGATTGTTGACCGCAATTTTGTCCTCCTGCGCAGCCGCCATCGAATAATATTTGAAGGCCTGTTCGGGATCACGCGCCACGCCGTTTTCGCCGTACAGATACATATAGCCGAGAGTCAGACAGGCATCAACGTCCCCTTCCTCGGCCAGACGCGTCATCCGGTCAAGAAAATTTTCCTGAGGTTCTTCGGGCTGACGGGTAAATTCGGCAGCTTTTTCCTTGCTTTTCAAAAAAGAAAAATTGAGAAAAGAAAACATTCCTTCATCGTCAACTTTCACTTTTTCGGCTTCGGCCGCTTTTGCCGCCGGCGTCTCAACACGGCGGATTTCTTTCGGCTGCGGCGCCGGATCGGCCTTTTTGGGTTCTTCGCCGAACAGATCAATCAACGACATATCGTCAGCAGCGCAAACCGGTGACGTCAACACCAGACAAAACATTAAAAGCATAAATATTTTCGACATGATAAACTTCCGTATATTCTTATAAAAACTTTTTTATAATACATTAAAATTTGACCGGTTCAAACTTTTTTGCAAATTTTCAGTATCCCTTTGCCTTTTCGTCGGCAATTGCTTTTTGCACGGCGGCATTGCCGCGGTCCGTCTGCGGCATCGTTTTTTTGGCAGCCACTTGTTGCGGCGATTTGCGCCCGGTCAAAACCTGAAGAAGATTTCTGTTTTTCTTTTTATCGGTTTTGCCGTCGACGGATTGCTTGATTGCTTCGCGCTGATCGGCGCTGATACCGGTTTTTTCCTTAACCCCGGACTCGATTTCGGCACGCACTTCCGGCAGCAGTTCCATCGTTTGTTCCGGCAGGTATTTACTCAGGTTGCCGGGAGATTTGATGCCTTCTTTTCTGCAGTAGTCGTTTTCGCAGATATTGTCAAAAATTTTATTAATCCGTTTTTGCAGTTCCTGGTCATTACCGATCAGAGTTGCGGACAAATCGCTGGTACCGATGGTGTTGGTTCCAAACTGCGAAATCTGCTGTTTATAGGCGTTCATGGTGCGGCGCTTGTTTTTCCACATTTCGAAGCTGCCTTCCACCATCAGCTTTTTTCCCTCCTTGCTGTCCGGATCCAGTCCTTTGGCCAGCGCTTCCTTATAAAAAGCAAAATCGGGTTCTTTGTCAAAAACCTTCAAAGCTTCTTCCCGCGAAGTTCCTTTCGCGAGTTCGTTGCGATAACCGGCAAGGTAACCGTTGAGTTCCGCCACGGTAGCGGCACATTCGTCATACTGGCACAAAATGCCGTACTGTTCCGGGCTGAGACCCGGCGCATAAATTCCGAGCTTGTCGTTGCTGCGGTGCTGTTCTTCGTGCGCTTTAACCGATTTGTAAACCGCAGATTGCGGGTTGTTGAGATCGGAAAACATCTCCAAGGTGGTTACAAACGTTTTTTTCCGCTGTTCGGGGCTCATTTCCGGATGTTTGTCGGCAAACTGAGCTTCTAATTTGTGGAGTTCCTGCTCATTGCCCATTTCAATGTAAGTCATGACAATGTTTTTGTCTTCGGTGCTGTAGGCTCCTGCCTTGTCCGCCGTTGCCACCGATAACGTATCGGTACGATCGGGTTCGGCATTGGCAAAAGCGTATTTTTCATCCGCCTTCCAGGCCTTATGCAATTTTTTGGGATCCAGCTGAGACTGATCAATAAATTCTTCACCGACTTTATTATAAACCTGACCGTCCTGCTCAACTTGCTCTATTTCGGTCACCCCGAACAAGTTAACCTTTTTCTCCACATATTCGGTTTTGCCTTTTTGTTCCTGAACCGAATCCGCCGCCTGCCGTTCCTGTGCCGCCGCATTTATAGCCGAAGCTTCCAACGCAAGCATCAACATTGCGGTGGATCCACCTTTTTTTACATAATGCTCAAAATCTTTATAAGACATCGGCCGGCTCCTTTTTCAAAGTCGATTTACAAGCGTTATTATACAATAAGCGGCCTCTGAAATCAAAGAATTTTTACGGTTGCAGTTTTTTGTTTATTTTTTGACCGATCCTGATTATAATGCCGCCGAAAATGACAGAAAGGGGATCCCGATCATGCCGGCATTTGAACCGCCCGTTTATACGCTGAAAGGCATTAAAATCCGCTTCGGCAGCAAACAGCTGTTTGAAGACGTGGAACTGTACATCAATCAGGGGGATAAAATTTCGCTGGTCGGACGGAACGGTTCGGGAAAATCGACTCTGTTGAAAATTATTGCCGGACTGATCGAGCCCGATGACGGAGATATCTTTATTCAGCCGAATACCAAAATCGGCTACATGCCGCAAGACGCCGATCTCAGCGGCTATCCGGACCTGAGAGCGGTCGTGGCGTCGGGATTGAGCGAAAATGACGGCAGCAGCGACTACAAAGTGCAAATGTGGATCGAACAGTTGGAGATTGCGGCCGATGCCGATCCGCAAACAGCCTCCGGCGGCGAACGTCGCAAGGCCACCCTTGCCAAAGCCCTGATCAACCAACCCGATATCCTGCTTCTTGACGAACCGACCAACCACCTCGATATGCCGACGATTGAGCAGCTGGAAAAAATTATTGCCGCCTATAACGGCGCGGTGGTGGTTATCAGCCACGACCGGCGCTTTCTGACCAACGTTTCCCGCACCACGTTCTGGCTGGACCGCGGAACGATGCGGCGCAACAACAAGGGGTTCGGCAGCTTTGAAGACTGGCAGGATCAGGTGATTGAGCAGGAAATTATCGCCCAAAAGTATCTCAATAAAAAAATTGCCGAAGAAACGGAGTGGCTGCACAAAGGCGTCACCGCCCGCCGCAAACGAAACATGGGAAGACTGCGGCGCCTGCAACAGCTGCGGCAGGAACGGCGCGAACAGATCAGGCAGGTCGGTTCGGTCAACATGGATATCGAAAATACCGCCTGGCGTTCCAAACTGGTCATCGAGTCCAAACATCTGTGCAAAGCTTTCGGCGAACGGACAATCGTCAACGATTTCTCGGCCAAAATCATCCGCGGCAACAAAATCGGCATCGTCGGTCCCAACGGCGCCGGCAAAACGACGCTGATCAAACTGTTGACCAAAAAGCTGGAACCGGATTCGGGCTTTGTGCGAATCGGCAAAAATCTGGAAGAGGCCTATTTTGACCAGAACCGTTTTTCTCTTGACCCGTCCAAAACGCTGTGGCAAACGCTTTGCGACGAAGGCGATCACATATGGGTACGCGGCTCGTACCGTCACGTTGTCGCCTATCTCAAAGACTTTTTGTTTACGCCCGAACAGGCCAAAGCGCCGGTGGCTGCTCTCTCGGGCGGCGAAAAAAACCGTTTGATGCTGGCAAAAGTTCTGGCTCAGCCATCCAACTTTTTGCTGCTGGACGAACCGACCAACGACCTCGATATGGACACGCTCGATTTGTTGCAGGAAATGTTAAGCGACTATGACGGCACGATTTTGATTGTCAGCCACGACCGTGATTTCCTCGACAAGATTGTCACTTCCATCATCTATATGAAAGGTGACGGTAAAGTTGAAGAATATGTCGGCAGTTACAGCGACCTGCTGGAACGCTTCGGCAAACAACCGGCAACGGCCGCCAAGAACAAACCCGCCGGCAAAAACCGAAACGAACCCTCGTCAGAACGAAAAGAAACCTCGCGCGGACGACTGAGTTACAATCAACAACGCCTGTTACAGGTTTTGCCGCAACAAATTGCCGCACTTGAACAAAAAATAGAAAACGCCAAAAATGACTTGTGCGAACCGACGCTTTATCAAAATGATCCCGACCGTTTTTATGAGCTGACGCGCCAACTGGAAGAATGGGAAAAACAAAAAGAAGACGACGAAAACCAGTGGCTGGAGATCTCACTGTTGGCCGAAGAACTCGGCATCAGATAATCCGGCGCCTTTTACCAACGGAGACGCGAAATCACATAATCGGGACAGGCACCAAACATATTTCCGAGTTCCCGCGTTTTGGTAACGTCGGGAATATAGCCCTCACCGAGAAAACTGACATGAACGCCTTTGCTGACCAAACACCCCGAAAGCTGGGCCGCCGCGGCACCGCGGATATCGGTCGCAATGCTGTCACCGATCATCAATATTCTTTTCCGCTCAATGGGACCTAACGCAGCCAAAGCATATTCCATCACCTGCAAATCGGGTTTGCCGACGGTAAAAATCCGCCCGCCCAAAACCGCATATTGCTCGGCAAGCGCGCCCGAAGCCAAAACCGCTTCGTCTCCGAACGGTACCGACGTATCGTTGCCGACGCACAAAAGCGGCAAATTCAGACTGGCGGCATGACTTAAAACATCGAGATAATCTTCGGTCGTTTTACCGGGCCCGTTTTCGAGACGCCCGGCATATAAAAAGTCCGCCCGGGCCGGATCGGGTACCTCAACATAATCCAAACCGGCAAAAATACCGTTATCGTCGGTCGCTCCGAGATTATAGCAGCAACGTCCCAACTGCCGGCAGCTGCCGTCCGGTACCGCCAAAAGCTGATGTACGATTTCTCCCGCCGTGACCACGGCTTCGAAAAGGCGCGGTGAACAACCGGCCCGATACATTTGGGTGACAATTTCTTCAACCCGACAGGCCGTGTTGCTGAGCAGCACGATTTTTTTGCCGCTTTTACGCAAGCCGATTAAAGCGTCCCACGCCTCGGGAATAATGGAAACACCGTTGTAAAGCACACCGCCCCATCCGCACAAAATGCCGTCATAGGCATCCATGACCTTTGAGATATTAACGATAGGCTTAATCATCTTCATTGCGGAACTCACTCATTTCTGATTATTTTACAAGGATAACAGAGCATTATTAAAAAAGCATTTAAATTGCAAGTTTTATTGTCACTTATAACCCGATAAGCGCAAAATAACCTGATTGGCAATCGTCAGCCCGAAAATCGCGGTAACCGTCGGCAACGACCCCATGGTATGGCGTTGTCGGCCGCCGTCCGAAGGCTTGTCTTCCATAAACAACGCCGTTTCGGGAACCGACACCACTTCGTCCGAGCAAACACAAACAACTTTGCCGAGATCGCATCCGCGTCGTTTGAGCCGTTTACGAATAAAACGCGCCAACGGACAGTTTTTGGTCTGGTTCAACGTTTGCAAACGGATCGCCGACGGATCGGTTTTCAGCGCCGCCCCCATCGATGAAATAAACGGAATTTGCTGCTGCAGCAGATACTCAATCAGACCGCATTTGGGATTAAGGGAATCAATGGCGTCCACCACCATGTCCACCGGCTGATTAAACAACTGTTCCAGGTTGTCCCGATTGACAAACATATCTTTGATTGTAATCCGGCAATCGGGATTGATGTCACGCACCCGCTCGGCGGCGAGTTCGCTTTTTTTGCGGCCGAGCGTTGAGTGCAACGCCAGAATCTGACGATTGAGATTACTCGGCTCCACGATGTCAAAATCAACCAAAATCAAATGTCCGATCCCCGCACGTGCCAGCGCTTCCAACGCATAACCGCCCACGGCGCCGAGCCCAACCACCATCACCGACGCCCCTTGCAGACGACCGAATTTTTCTTCTCCCAACAACGCCCGGGTACGGCCGAATCTCTCATTTTCCATTGATAAACTCCTCGGCGTTGGCGTAAATAACCTCTGCCAGTTGTTGCGGGTCTTGCTGCCGCCAAGCCGCCACTTGTTTTAAAATTTGCGGCAGAAAACACGGCGTCTGTTCTTCTCCCTTAACCGGCCCCTGATACGGGCTGTCAGTTTCCAACAACAAGCGCGAAGCCGGAACCGCACGCGCAATTTCCGCCCCCTGCCGATTGTGCAGAATCGATGCGCTCAGCGACACATAACCGTTCCGGCGCAGAATCGGCTGCAGATGTTCCACCCGTCCGTTAAAAGAATGTATCATAAAAAAGTCGGGCATACGGGACCAAAAATCCTGCAATTGTGCCACCGCTTTGACGGCATGGACCACCAACGGCCGTTTCAGTACTGACGCCGCTTCGATCTGGCGTTCAAAAAGCTGCCGCTGCAACGGCATGTTTTCTTTCAAACCGTCAAGACCGCTCTCGCCGATCAGAGCCTGCGGAAATTGTTCAAACTGTTTGTAAAGGCGTTTTTCCCATCCCGGCTTTGCAGCGGCCACATACCAAGGGTGAATACCAAACGCCGGAATCACCGCTTGCGGATGCCGGGATGCCAGTTCCCCGACCCGCGGCCAGCCGGCCTCCTGCGAAGCGGCGCACACCATCCGGCATATTCCCTGAACGCGGGCGGCACTGACAATATCCGTTGCACAGTTTGTTTTATAATCTTGCAAGTGGACGTGCATATCGATAAAATTCACGCAATTTGACTTTCAGCAGTTTATGATCATTCAGAAAGGATAATAAGCAGAGATGAGTATTTTGACAAGACCGATTTTAGAAATCAATTTAGGCAATTTATGCAAAAATTACCGTTTTTTACAAAAACTTGCCGACGGCGCCGTTGCCGCGGCGGTTGTTAAAGACGACGCCTACGGGCTTGGGGCCGAGGTGATTGCCGCCAAGCTCTACAACGACGCCGGCTGTCGCAGTTTTTTTGTCGCTCACGGCATTGAGGGAGAGAAAATCCGTCCCCACGTCGCAAACGCCAAAATTTACGTCTTGCAGGGAATCGGCGAAGACTCGTTGGAATCGTTCCGCAAGGCCGAACTGATTCCGGTTATTGCCGGGAGGGAACAGTTGGAGTTTTGGAAAGAGCATCGCATTCCCGGCATTAAACCGGTCATTCAGATCGAAAGCGGACTCAATCGTCTCGGCTTTCGCGAACATGAGCTGGAAACGATGAGCCAAGACGACCGAAACTTATTTTCGCTGGTCTTGTCCCACTTGGCCTGTGCCGATGAAAAAGGACACTTTATGAACGAACACCAGTTGGAGAACTTTAACCGTCTCCGTCAAAAATATTTTCCCAAACTGCCGGCGACTCTGTCCGCCTCCGACGGAACGTTTCTCGGTAAAGAGTATTTATTTGACATGGTTCGAATCGGTGCCGCCATGTACGGCATCAACACGGCGCCCTACCGTGAAAACCAAATGCTGCCGGTGGTCAAAATCATGGCCCCGGTATTAGAGATTTCTCCGCTTTGCCGCGGCGAATTCGTCGGTTATTCCGCCACCTACCGCGCTGCAGATGACCGCAAAATCGCTATTGTTTCGATCGGCTACGGTGACGGCATTCCGCGCTCGCTCTCCAACGTCGGCAAAGTCTTTTTCCGCAACGGCGGCAAAGTCTGTGAAGCGCGAATTATCGGCAAGGTTTCGATGGATAATATTATTTGCGACGTTACCGAAGTCGAAAACCTGCAAGTCGGTGACACGGCGTTTGTCGTTGATGATTTTTATACGTTGGACGATATCGGTCGCGATGCCGGAACCATCAGTTACGAAGTTTTGTCCCGCATCGGCAAAAACACCCGTTTTGATCGCCGCTATACCGACTGATTATATTCAAACTGTCAATACGCAGCCGGAAAATATCAATTTTCCGGCCGTTTTGCCGTCATAACCTTCCGTCAATACGACAACAGCCCGCCAAACGGCGGGCTGCATGGTTTAACACAACACGAAAGCGGTTATTTAACCAATCCTTTGTCCTGAAGTTCTTTCAACATTCCGGCGCCAAGTTTTTGCTTGCGACCGCTGATCTGAGTTTCTGCAGAACCTTGTCTCAGATTTTGTGCGGTTCTGGCTCCTTCCAACCCCGGACGATCACCGGTCTGGCTGGTGGCACCGATAATAACCTGATCGTCTTCATCCGTTACCGGATCCTGTGTCGGCACCGCTCTGGTCAGAACAGCGTCACCGCCTTCATTGCCTTTGCGTTCCAGTTCCAACCGCGTATCCGATCCCGTATTCTCTTCGGTAACCACTTTGGTTACAACCTGCTCAGTTTTTTCAACCGGTTTGGTTACAACCCTTTCCTCGCCGCCTTTAACTTCTTCGTACATAACCCGCTTATCGCCGGGGCAGTTGGTGCCCTCACCGATAACCCGAATTCGACGCGTCATCTTCAGGGTTCCGTCTTCGTCAACCGGCAATCCTCTGTATCCGGCCCCGGCAACCGCAAAGAACTTCTGAGCGTCCATACGGCCGTCCTGACGACCGGCTTCGTTCAAGGTACAAATATCCAAAGTCTTGCGCGCTTCTTCCATCTGTTCGGCATTCAATTTGTCACCGCAACCCAACAAGTGATAAATGTTTTCCATCTGTTGGCCGAGGGAACCGGTACCGATCGTACCGTATTCGCCGCTTTTGACCGAAGTGATCGCGGCCAAACGGGAGAATTTGAACAACACCTGTTCGGCGGTCATCGGATTTTCGCTGTCGATACTGAGCTGAGCGGCATAGTGTTCGGCATGGGAATAGAAACGGCTCATTCCTTCGCCGTCGGTGGTATCGAGCTTATCATACCATCCCTTCAGGATTTCAAACTGACGTTTGCTGATCCCCATCTTGTCATTCCACTGTTCCGGAAAATCTTTCAACTCGGTAATACCTTCGTCAACATGTTCCGGCTGCTTATCGTCGTCCTGATTCTGATCACCGTCGCCGATCGGATTCTGGTCGTCGTTTTCATCCTGATTCTGATCACCGTCGCCGGTCGGATTCTGATCGTCGTTTTCGTCCTGATTCTGATCACCGTCACCGGTCGGATTCTGGTCGTCGTTTTCGTCCTGATTCTGATCACCGTCACCGGTCAGATTCTGATCGTCGTCATTGCCCCCCAGATCCTGTTCGTGATCGTTAGCATCGACTTCACCGTGGCCGGAACACGCTTCGGCAACAAAAATGGTCACCCCGGCAGTTACGGCCGAAATTCCGAGGCTCCGCCATTCTTTGCGACGTTCTTCGTCATCCTTGGCCGTTGCTACGCCGACCAAATTGCTGGTTAAGGAGCCGATCATGGTTACGCCGCGTTTGAGCATTCTTTCGGCTGCCAGTTTTTTGGCGACTTCGGCAGCCGCTTCGGTGGCAATGTCGGCACCGGCGGAAGCTGCCGTATCGGCGATACCCCAACTGATGGCGGCGGCACCGCAGGCAAACGCTGCTTTGGTCAAGAACTTGCCGTTGGTATAAATTTGTTTATACGTTTTTTTCGGATTTTCTCTTTTCTGTTTATATGCTTCGTAAAAAACCCGGCGTCCGATCGTATAGGCGGCATAAGCGGCACCGCCGACCACCGCTGCCGTTCCGCCGCTGGCTACCGTGGCGGCAAAACCGGCCGCAGCAAGCATATCGGCGCCGATTTCATATTTGTTTTTGTTAATCGCCTGGATGGTGGCGTGGGCAATTTCATATCTGTTTTCCCAAACATGTTTGCAGCCTTCGTGGAAAGCGACAATGCCATCCGACATCTTCTGATTGCAGGCGTCGTAAACCTTGTTGGCGTTGGCACGGAATTTTTGCCACTGGCCGCGCAGTTCTTTGCCCTGATCTTTCAGTTTGGCAAATCCCTGATTGATGCGCATGGCAATTTTCTTGACATTCGCTTTATATTCGGCCAAATGATTTTCGGCATTTACTTTGACGTTGGCACAATAAGCCGCCGCACCGTCGACACCGAGCGAAATTTTATCCAACACGCCGTGGCCGAGGTCCACAATTTTCTGTCTGATTTCTTTTTCGCGGGCCGACAACAAAATTTTGGCTTCTTCGTTGGCTTTCTTTTCGTCCTTGCCGTATTTCTGCTGCATTTCCTGATTGATCTTGGTGGTTTCTGTTACCAGCAGGCTTTGCAAAATTGCCATATCAATTTGGTCATTCAGGGTCTGTTGATAAATCGCTTTGCGGGCGTTTTCATCAGTCGCATTGCGAAACTGTTTTGCCGCCGGATTTTCCGGACTGCTGGCTCCGCGCAAGGCATCTTTGGTGGCAAGCTTGGCAGCAGCGACCAACTGGGCAACCATTTTGTTACGCTGTTCACCCTCAACAACTTTAGTCACCGGCTTGCCGTTTTCTTCAACCGTGTAAGTCAACTCAACCTTAGAAAGCTTTTCACGGGCAGCGGCATAAACCGGGTCTTTTTCGTCCAACGGATTATTGACGGCACTGAGTTCTTCAACCGACTGTGCGGCCGTTGCCAATCCGGCATATAAACTGATATCTATTTTGACTTTGGCTTCAATGTGTTTGAGCAGGGCGGCAAACTCCGCGCCATATTCTTTCTTTCCGTTCAAAGCATTATAAAGTTCATCGACATCGTCAAAGTTGCCGTTCTTAATTTTTTCAGCTGCCTGTTTTGCGTCCATTGCCATTAGTTGTCTCCTGAAAATTGCCATATTTTGTCATATTTGCGTGCAATATACCATAAAAAGCAATTGCACGCAAGTATTTTTTGTCAAGTTTTTGTGTTTTTTTACAATTTTTTAATAATTGGCATCACGAATATGCAACCGTTTTTATTGCATTACTTTATCTTGTTTTTCCTTCCATGCCTGCTGTACGGCCGGATCCATTTCCTGTCTCTTCGGGAAAGCTTTCTCGGTTGCCTCGTTGATCTTGGCCTTTTCTTCGTCCGTCCGTTCGCTGTAAGGTTTGCCTTTGACGACAAAAGAACCGTTTTCTTCAGGCTCGCGCGCAATACTGTCTATTCCGTAACGCTGCAATGCAGTTTCATATACAGCCATCATCTCCGTATCTTTTTTATGCTCGGCGCGGGTATATTTTTTCAACAGAATCTCTGCTTTAGCCTTATCTTCTCCGGTTGCCTTATACCATCCTTTAGCCAAGTTTTCTTCCATTTTGGCTATTTCTGCATCAAACTCGTCATTTCCGGCATTGACGGCGCGTTGACTGTAATGATCGGCAGAATAAACTCTGCCCGAATATTCGACCAAACGACCTTTCGCAATCAAGGGATTCAGTTTGTATTCAACATTTTCCTCTGTTTTTTCCTCAGCCTGGGTTTGAGTTTTGGGCTTCAATTCATCATACATTCTCTGGTCTTCTTCACTCAGGCCCTGCATGGTAACGCCTCCTTTGGCACAGGCTTCAATCAACGCAACCTTGAAAGCCGGAGACATTGTCGCCCCGAGTTTGATGTCCTGATCATTTTCCTTGGCCATCGCAATAACCGCCTTAAAGTGTTCGGCCGAGATTTCCTGTCCTTCCGGCGCTTTAACCGAGAGTTTGTCCGGAGCGGTATAATGAATTTCCGTTCCGTCGGCAAGATTGCCTTTCAATCCCTCGGGCCGGTTGCCGTTTTCGTCCGGTTCGTTATCACGGGTCCATTCGTTATTGTTTTCTTTGCCCCATTTGGTCAGCGCGGCATTATATTTTGCTACCCATTCGGCATCTTCATGTTCATCCGTACGAGGTCCTTCGCCTTCCATCGCGTTGACTTCAACCGCGTCTCCGCTTGCGGCGTTGTCCTCCTCTTCACCGTTGCCCGTACCTGTCCTGGCGCCTTCGGCAGCGGTACCGTTTTCTTCTCCCTGCTGAGACTGACCGCCGTTTGCTTTGCCTTCCTGATAGGTTTTGTACAAGGCTTCGAGCTTTTCCTTATCTTCGGCGCTGAGTTTATCTCCCAGATTCAGGGCCTTGACCGCATCACTTTCATAAAATTCGGAATCGTATTCCGGGCGGTCAAACATTTCGTTGTTGCCTTCTTCCGTTACATTTCCATTATTATCGCTCATGTTTTCCTCCTCTGATACTATTCCTAAAAATTGACCGATTGTTCCCGGTTCAACGTACATTTCCCGGTACACGGCATCTTTGAACTCTTCGTTTTTCAACAAACCGTGCAGTTTTTGCTGTTTAAGCTCTGCCAGCAGCGTTTCCTCAACCTTTTTCTGCCCTTTGGCGGTTGCGCTCAAAAACTGCGGCACCTTGCCGCTGCGCAGCGTTTCGCCGATGCGGGCAAAGGCATCGCCTTCGCCTTTGAGGGAAGCCGCCCGTTTTGAAACCACCCGGACTCCCGCCTCATAATTTTGGTAAGCTTTCGATTTTTTAACTTTGCCGAGCACTTCCATCAGTTGTTCGATTTCCGGCCCGCTGAGGTTTAACTCTGTCATATCACTACCCCGTTGTTAAACTATATTCCCAACATAACACAAAAAAATATTTTTGTCCAGTTTTTTGTTAATTTTGTTGTTTTCATTATAAAAAAAAGAGCCGCAAAAGCAACTCTTTTCAAATTTTTTACGCAAATTTATTTGCGGATGTCAAACACCGCAAATTTTGAACGCAGCGAATTCAGCAGATCCGAATCAAGGAAAAATTGTTCGCAATCGGCATCGGCGGTCGTTTTGTCACTTTCCACCGGACGATATTTCTGTAAAAAATATTTGGTAACGCCGCGGGCAGCCAACTGATCGGCAATCGCATAAATGTCGGCAATCTGCAAAATGCGCGGATCGCAGGTAGTCCGGCATTCGAAGTCGACACCGCTTTGCCGCAGCAGCGACAGGCTTTCTTCGACCTCCCGCAAATGATTGCTGCCGCCGACGGCAATTTGGTACTTTTCTTCCGCCAGCGGTGCCTTAATGTCAAAACCGACCCAATCCGTCAGCGGCAGAATCCGTTCCAGATGCCGGGGGCGATACCCGCCGGTATGCAGGCCGATTTGATAGCCCAGCGCCTTGACTTCGGCCATGGCATCGGCCAGACTGTTTTGCATCAACGGTTCGCCGCCGCTGAAAACGACTCCGTCCAAAATGCCGCGCCGGCTTTGCAGAAATTCGACAAACTTTTCCCAGATAAAAACGTCTGCCGCCGTTGCATCCTGCAAAAAGGCGTTGTGGCAAAAAGGACAGCGCCACGGACAGCCCTGCATAAAAACAACGGCGGCAATTTTCTCAGGAAAATCGACGGTGCTGAAAGTTTCAACACCGCCGATCTTAATCGGGTTTACCATCGCCGACTATTCGGCCGCAACGTTGGTATAGACACCGCAGGCGCAGCTTTCAACAGCCTTGGCTTCGGTGAAATACTGTCTGGCGTAAAATTCCGATTTCTTGCCTTTGTTGAACTCGGAAACCGGGCGCAGATAGCCCATAACGCGGGTCCAGATCTCGCAAGGCTGTCTCTCGGCGTCGCTCAGTTTTACGTCATTGATATTTACAACTGTCATATTTATTCTCCAAATTTATTGTAACATATGGTTAAGGATTATGCAACTTCTGTCGAGGCTGCGGCTTTTCTTTTTTCTGCCATTTTCTCTTCGTCGCAGAGCGGGCAGTATTTGTGTTCCCCGGAAATGTAACCGTGTTTGGGACAAACGGAAAAAGTCGGAGTAATGGTAATGTACGGTAAACGGTAGTTGGTCAGCACGCGTTTAACGATTTCGCGGCAGACTTTGGCGGAAGACACGCGTTGTCCCATATAAAGGTGCAAGACGGTGCCACCGGTATATTTCGACTGCAGTTCCGACTGCAGTTCCAACGCTTCGAACGGATCGTCGGTAAAGCCGACCGGAAGCTGTGAAGAGTTGGTATAATAGGGGTTTTCTGCCGTGCCGGCCTGAATGATGCCGACAAAACGCTTTTTATCTTCGCGGGCAAAACGATAGGTCGCGCTTTCGGCCGGAGTGGCTTCCAAATTGTACATATGGCCGGTTTCTTCCTGAATCTTAACCAGCTTGGCACGGATATAATCAAGGAACTTCTCGGCAAAGGCACGTCCCCACTCATCGGTAACGTCATGTTTACCGTCGGTAAAGTTCATGATCATTTCGTTAATGCCGTTGACGCCGATGGTCGAGAAATGGTTGCGCAGCGTGCCCAGATAACGCTTGGTATACGGGAACAGGCCGTTGTCGATCAGGCGCTGAATCAGCTTGCGCTTAATTTCAAGGGACTTGCGGGCAATGGTCATCAGTTCGTCAACGCGACCGAACAAACCGGCTTCGTTGCCTTTGTACACAAAACCGAGACGCGCGCAGTTAAAAGTGACCACACCGACCGATCCGGTCTGTTCTGCCGAACCGAAGAGGCCGTTTCCTTTGGCCAAAAGTTCACGCAGATCCAATTGCAAACGGCAGCACATCGAACGAATCTGTCCCGGCTTCAGAACCGAATTGATAAAGTTCTGGAAATAAGGCAGACCGTATTTGGCCGTCATCTCGAACAACAACTCGGTATTTTCGTCTTCCCACGGAAAGTCGGGCGTCATATTGTAAGTCGGAATCGGGAAAGTGAACGGACGTCCCTTAATGTCGCCTTTCATCATCACATTGATGTAAGCCTTGTTGATCATATCCATTTCCGGCTTGAGGTCGCCATAGGTAAACGGCTGTTCAACCCCGGCAATCAACGGATGCTTGTCACGCAGGTCTTCGGGGCAAACCCAGTCAAAAGTAAAGTTGGTAAACGGCGTTTGAGAACCCCAGCGCGAAGGAACGTTCAAATTATAAATCAGTTCCTGAAAAGCCTGTTCGACCTGTTCGTAAGAAAGTTCGTCGACACGGACGTAGGGAGCCAGATAGGTATCAACCGAAGAAAAAGCCTGAGCACCGGCCCATTCGTTTTGCAACGTGCCCATAAAGTTGACCATCTGTCCGACAGCCGCCGACAAATGTTTGGCCGGGCCCGCCTCGGCTTTGCCGGGAACGCCGTTAAAGCCTTCGTGCAGCAAATTCTTCAGCGACCAGCCCGCGCAATAAGCCGCCAGCATATCGAGGTCATGAATATGGATGTCGCCGTTGCGGTGCGCTTCGCCGACTTCGGCCGGATAAACGTGGCTCAGCCAGTAGTTGGCGGTTACCTTGCCGGAAACGTTCAGGATCAAACCGCCGTTGGAATAACCCTGGTTGGCGTTGGCATTGACGCGCCAGTCGAGTTTTTCGAGATATTCGTTGATCGAGCTTTCGACGTCAACCATTACCTTTTTCTCGGCGCGCATGCGATGACGCTGTTCGCGGTAAAGGATATAAGACTTGGCGGTAGTAAAATAGTTGGCGGAGATCAGCACTTGTTCAACCACATCCTGAATACATTCAATCGTCGGCAGCGATTCGGTAAATTTGTGTTCCAAAACTTTCAAAACCTGAGCCGTCAGCAAATAGCTTTCCTGCTCGCCGAATTCGCCGGTCGACTCACCGGCCTTGCGGATGGCGTTATAAATTTTATCGCTGTCAAAAGGAACCAGGGTGCCGTCCCGTTTAATGACGTTGGCGATTTTGGTTTCCGTAACTTTGCAAACGCTGTATTCTTTTTCAGACATCGCTGACTATTTTCCTTCCCGTATCTAGTAGTTAACTGTTTTCTGATATACCATATGTGGTATTAATAAAAAGTAAACAATCTATATCTGGTATGCACAACTTTTTTATCAACCCAAAATTTATGATATAAACCGATTAATTATCTGTCAGGAATACTGCACCAAAAGGGGACATTCATCAACCCACAAAAAATTGCGTCAAACTCGTTTTTAGGGTTGACAGTACGGTATCCTTCGGGTTGCGGCAAAAATTTTTTTTAGGCGATGGTGGATAATTTTTTGCAAAAAATGTTTTTTGTCACAAAAACAACAATTTATTTTAAAAGTTAATATACACAAGCCTTACAGCCCGATTGACAGCGCCAAAAGTTTTATCCACAGACAATTTTTAGACGAAAAGAAGAATCTTTTGCAAGTTCTCCTTTTATCAATGTCGGCAGCACGGCAGCAACGCCGGCACCGGCAAAACAGAAGATCTGCCGTCAAAAAGGTTGTAATACGGCGGGAAGTAAATTATATTAGCTTTAGTTTTAGAAGAATCACCATAACAAGGAAAACATGATGAAGGTTATTTACGCGGCGGCAGCCGTACTTTTGTGTCTTCTGGCCCGGCCCGTTTCCGCCCAGAGCAGCGCCGAAATCCGTAAGATCGAGAACTATCTCAACTCGGTTAAAACCCTGGAAGCGCGTTTTGTGCAAAATGCCAGCAACGGCAATGTTGCCGAAGGACGGCTGTGGATCGAAAAGCCCAACAAGATTCGCATGGAATACAACGAGCCCACCAACGTCCTGATTGTCGGCAACGGCGATTTTATCGTTTATCATGACAAAGACCTCGATCAGGTCAGCAATATTGACTACGACGACATTCCGGCGAGCCTGATTCTCGGCAACAACATCAAAATCGACGGCAAGAACATTAAGGTTACCAACTTTTATCGCGATTCGGGAACCACAATCGTCACTTTGGAATATGCCAAAGGCGGCATCGGCCCGATCACCCTGACTTTCAGCAACGCGCCCTTCGAACTGCGCCAGTGGAAAATCGTCGATCCGCAAAGCGTCGAAGTAACGGTTTCGCTTTACGGCAGCAAAATCGACCAACCGATCGCCGACAATATGTTCCGTTTCCGCAAAAGCCGGAGCCCGCTGCAAAACAAGAAAGGACGCTGAAAACTTGACTAAACTCATCAGCTGGAACGTCAATTCACTGCGAATCCGTCTTGACGGCCTCAGACAGATTGTCGAACGCGAAAATCCCGATGTAATCTGTCTGCAGGAAGTCAAGGCCAAACCGGAAGACTTTCCTTTTGAGGCCGTACGCGCCCTCGGTTTCGAACACATTGCCCTTTACGGCATGCCCGGCTACAACGGGGTGGCGATTGCCGCCCGTCGGCCGTTGAGCGATATCCGGCGATACGACTGGGCCGGCAAAGCCGATGCCCGGCATATCAGCGCGGTAACCGCCGACGGAATCGAAGTGCATAATATTTATATCCCGGCAGGCGGCGATTTGCCCGATCCGGAAAAAAATCCTGCCTTTGCCCGTAAACTGGCGTTTATCGAAGAACTGGAACAATATTTCAGCCGCCGCGCCGAGGAGATGCAGAATTGCCGTTTGGTCGCCTGCGGTGATTTTAACGTCGCCCCTTCGGAAAACGACGTCTGGAATCATAAACAGCTGCTGAGAATCGTCTCGCATACGCCGGCCGAAACGTTGCGGCTGCAAAAATGGTATCAGAACTCGGGATTGATTGACGCGGTGCGTCATTTTTATCCCGAACCGCAAAAAGTTTTTTCGTGGTGGAGCTACCGCAATCCCAACTGGCAAAGCAATAACAAAGGCCGGCGGCTGGACCATATTTGGGTCAGTCCGGCGTTGGCGCCGCAAATGCGGGAAGTTTCTCTGCTCAAGGCACAACGGCAGGACCAACGTCCGTCCGATCATGTGCCGGTTTGCTTAATCTTAGCCTAAATTCAACCGATAACCGTTTTCTTCGGTCAGGATAACCTGCCCGGCCGCCGCATCGGATTCGATTTTCTGCCGCAACCGATAAATATGGGTTTCGACCGTATGGGTGGTTGCTTCGGGATTATAACCCCATACCTCAGCCAACAGTTCGGCTTTGCCGACAATCTTTGCGCCGGCTTTATACAAATATTTGAGAATCGCGGTTTCGCGCTCGGTCAATTTGATACGGTTACCGTCGGCATAATGAATTTCTTTGGCCGCAAGGTCAAGCAAACAGCCGTTGAGCGCCAGTGTCGCTTCGGCAGCGGGCGCAGTGTTGATGCCGGCCTGCAACGCCTCCAAAAGATACTCCAGCCGAAACGGTTTGCGAATCACGGTCACCCCCTGCTCCGAAACCGGTTCGGTTTCTGCCGGCCACAACAAAAACAACGGCGTTTGCAGCAACTGTGCGCGCAACTCGCGCGCCGCCGCCGCGTCTTCGTCCACCACCACCGCGTCAAAAACGGTTTCCGCGGCATATTCGTCAACGGTTTCCCAGTTTTGAGACAGGGTAAACTGTTGTTTTAAATCGGCGCTTAAAACAGGATTGCGGGAAATCAGCAAAATTTTAGACATATGCGTTCCTAAAACTTGAGGGCGACACCGCCGATAAAAGCATAGCCGCGGTTACTTTCGAAAGGGTTGGGACCGTCAAATTCGCCGTGAGCAACCGCCGCCTGCAGCTCAATCTTTTTATCGAGCTGATAGCGACCCGACAACTGGATGATTTTGTCTTCGTAGTCACGGTCATCGGCTTTGGAATAAAAATAAGTCAACGACGTTTTGAGCGGCCCGATTTCATAACCGATCCCGGCGTTCCATGCCCAGGCGTCGCGATAACCGTCAAAATACGCCGGGCAACGCCGACAACGCCGGTTGACATCGGCATCTTTGTGACTGACAAACGTCTTGCGAACGCCGCCGCCGACCGTCCAGCCCTTGTAATAAACGCTCAGGCCGCCGGAAAGTTCATTGTCGATATCGGTAAAATGGGCGGCGCCCAGCGAACCGGAAACGCTGAAATTGTTAAATTCCCGATTGTGATAAAGCGAGGCAATATATCCCGATTTGCGGCGATACGACGCGTCGCGGTTGATCAGTCCGTCACGGCTGTAACTTTCGGGGACATAGGTCAAACCAAACATGGTACCGTCGGTTTCCGGACTGATATAAGTCAGTTTGGGCGCGGTGCCGTCGGTGTTAATTTCGGTAGAATTAAGCGTGCGGTAGGAAGTGCTGCGGCGATTGCGCTGCCAGTTTGGGTTGGCAATAAAATTGACAATGTCGCTCTGATTAACGCCCAAAACGCCGGCATCCGGCGCCCCGACTCCCAACTGGTAGGCCGCGTTATAACTTTGTCCGCCGATAAAACGCCCCAACGGCGCATCCAAAATCAAATAAGCTTCTTCTCCCCATGAGCCGTGATTGTAATCTTTCAACTGTTGATCAATGCCGTAGGCCAGATCGAGATAACCGCCCAACTGATAGTCGTCGTTAAAACTGTACTGAGCCAACAAATTGAGGTTAAAGCGCATCGGCAGATGATGGCGCGACTGATGATACGAATAACGTGAATCGGGGTCGCTGTAACCATAAAGGGCCCGAGCTTTTCCCATTGTCTCAAAATTCCATTCTCCGGCGGCGGCGTCACCGGCCCAAATTGCCGCGCAGAGAACGGCAAATATTGTTTTCTTTATCATAATTGACCTCTGTTTTCCTAAATTACCGACAGTCTAGAAATCTATTTTCCGGGTGTCAATAAAATAATTTTTGCTGGACAAAAAACAATTGTTGAAATATAATATAATTATGAAAACTAATTAAAAAATTATTAGATATGTGTAAAAGAGACGAATTGTCTTATTTGAAAGACGAAATTCGAGAAGAGTATCTCGATTATTCATGCTTCGAACTGCACGACGAAATCAATCGCCTGCAGCAGGTTGAACAAACCGACGAAATCCGCCTGCGCATTCAGGTTCTTACGGAACTGTTGCACGACGCCTGTCCCGACCGGGATATTTTCTTCGAAGATTAGCAGATACTTTTCTTTCTGCACGCCCCCCGACTTTCAGTTTGGGGGGCTTTTCATTTTTTGGTGGAAACTGTTCCCGATAAGTCTTATATAATAAGAAGCGAATTAATTTAAATATGAAGGAGACCCGATGAAAAAAATTCTTGCACTGGCATGCAGCCTGTTTCTGGCAGCCTGCAGCCCCGACAAAGCTTCCGACATCAAAGGCAACAACTATATTTTGCTGGATGCGCCGGAAGGGATGGAAATTTCGCTGTCTTTCGACGCCGAAGCGCCGAAGTTTTACGGCCAGGCGGTCAACCGCTATTTCGGAAATTATGAATTAAACGGCAACAAGATCAAATTTTCCGCCATCGGCTCAACCATGATGGCGGCGCCGGAACCGATGATGAAAGCCGAAACCGATTACTTTAAAGCGTTGGACAACGTCGAAACCATCCGTTTTGACAACGGCAATTTGATTTTGTCGGGTGACAGGACGACATTGAAGTTTCAACCGGCAGAAACCAAATAAAAAGGCTTTTATTCAGCCGAAAAAATACGGATCGGCAGGCTAAAAACGTCACAGGCGGAGAATAAATATTTCTCCGCCTGCTTTTTTATTTTATGGTTGTTGCTAAAAATGCCGATTATTTGGCAGCTTTTTTAGCCGACGATTTTTTGGCCTTCGCCGGTTTGGGGTTTTCGTCAAAAGAATAAAGTTCCTCAACCGAAACCGTTTTTTCTTCGACTTTGACCTTGTCGAGAACAAAATCGATGATTTTTTCTTCAAATACCGGCGCTCTCAAAGCTTCGACCGCTTTGGCGTTTTTGAGGTAAAAATCAAACACGGCCTTTTCCTGACCCGGATATTTTTTGGCTTCGTTCATAATTGCCTTGTTGAGGTCATCGGTAGTAACCGTTACCTTGGCTTCGGCACCGACTTCAGACAACAGCAGTCCCAGCTTAACCCGGCGTTCGGCAATCTTCTTGTACTCTTTCATCAGCTCTTCTTCGGGCGTAGTCTTTTCGTGTTCATCAAGCTGGTTCAGCTCTTTGGCACGTTTGTACTGAGCTTCGATCGACTTAAATTCTTCTTCGACCAGGCTTTCCGGCACGTCAAATTTGTAAGCTTCGTCGAGCTTGTCAAGCAAATTGCGTTTGAGTTTCAGCTTGGAGGTATTTTCATAATCGGCTTTAATACGGTTTTTGATGCTTTCTTTCAACGAATCGAGACTCTCTTCGCCAATCGATTTCGCAAATTCGTCATTCAGTTCCACCGCTTTGGGTTCGCGCATTTCTTTAACCGTTACCGCAAAAACAGAATCTTTGCCGGCCAGTTCCTTGGCATGATAATCTTCGGGGAACTTAACTTTTACTTCAACTTTGTCACCGGCTTTTGCACCGATCAGCTGATCTTCAAAGCCGGGGATAAAAGTCCCCGATCCGAGTTCGAGCGGATAATCATTGCCCTTGCCGCCCGGGAATTCGACACCGTCGATCGAGCCGACAAAGTCGATAATCAGAGTGTCGCCTTTAGCCGCCTGATGCGCCGCATCTTCGATTTTGGCGGTTTCGCGACGGGAACTGACGATATACTGCAAAGCTTTCTCAACTTCTTCGGCCGGAACTTCCGCCATCAGTTTTTCAACTTTGATTTCGGAAAAATCACCGACTTTGATTTCCGGCAGGATTTCGGCTTCGATGTCAAACTCAATGTCTTTGCCCTCGTCAAATTTGGTGATGCTGATATTCGGACGCAGCGCCAGTTTCAGCTTGTTTTCCTTAACAACCTGATCGGCGGCGTCGCGTACGATTTCATCCAGAGCTTCGCCCATGACCGAAGTGCGATACTTTTGTTTCAACATTTCCTTGGGGGCTTTGCCGGGACGGAAACCCGGAAGCTTGACATTTTTAGCAACATCGTTCAGTTTCTGCTCGACTTTTTCTTCAAAATCCTTGTGTTCAATAACCACCTGATATTTTTTCTTCAGGCCTTCTGCTTTTTGTTCTGTTACCTTCATTTTCTTCTCTAATTATAAATGTTGAAACCAAAATCTGGTGCGGGCGAAGGGACTTGAACCCCCACGACTTGCGTCATCAGAACCTAAATCTGACGTGTCTGCCAATTTCACCACGCCCGCACTTGTCTAAAATTCGTTCAAAATACTACCCAAAATATTTTATAAATCAAGCCCTAATTCCAAAAAAGCCGCATAAAACGCGTTCTAAACGCTTGCAAAATGTGGAGAAATATGTAATATGCCGCTTTAAGAACGTTTTTAACCTTAACAGGCAAAAATCATGAGCAACATCAACACCAACCCGAGAAAAACTTTTGCGATCATCTCGCACCCCGACGCCGGTAAAACAACCCTGACCGAAAAACTGTTGTTGTTCGGGGGCGCCATTCAACAGGCCGGTGCCGTTAAAGCCCGCGGCGAAAACCGCCGCGCCCGCTCCGACTGGATGAAAGTGGAACAGGAACGCGGTATTTCGGTGGCTTCTTCGGTGATGACGTTCGACTATAAAAATATCACCTTCAACCTGCTCGATACCCCCGGCCACGAAGACTTTTCCGAAGACACTTACCGGGTGTTGACCGCCGTAGACTCTGCAGTGATGGTGATAGACTCGGCAAAAGGCATCGAAACCCAGACCAAAAAACTGTTTGAAGTCTGCCGCCTGCGCAACGTGCCGATCATTACTTTCATCAACAAACTCGACCGCGAAGGGTTGGACCCGTTCAGCCTGATGGACGACATTGAAAAAACGCTGGCGCTTGACGTAACGCCGGCAAGCTGGCCGATCGGCATGGGCAAGGATTTTCTCGGCTGTTATGACCTCATCGGCGACCAGTTGATTTTGATGAACAAAACCGGCGACAAATCGCAGAAAAATGCCACTATTGAAACCTGCCAAGGACTGGATGACCCCAAACTGGACCGGATGCTGCCGTCCCATGCGGTTGCCAAATTGCGCGAAGACATCGAAATGGTACGCGAATTGTGCCCGGCTTTTGATAAAGAAATGTATCTGGCCGGCGCTCTGACACCGGTGTTCTTCGGCAGCGCCATCAACAATTTCGGCGTACAGGAAATTTTGGAAGGACTGCACGCCATGGCACCGGCGCCGCGACCGCAGCCGGCCGCCGAACGCCCGATCAACCCGGACGAAGCTAAAGTCAGCGGCTTTGTTTTCAAAATTCAGGCCAACATGGATCCCAAACACCGTGACCGCATCGCTTTTATGCGCCTCTGTTCGGGACACTTTAAACGCGGCATGAGCCTGTATCAGGTACGAACCGGCAAACCGATTAAGGTTGCCACTCCGGTGATGTTTCTGGCTCAGGAACGTGAACTGGCGGAAGACGCTTTTCCGGGCGACATTATCGGCATTCCCAACCACGGACAGCTGCGCATCGGCGATTGTCTGACCGAAGGCGAAAAACTGCATTTTACCGGCATCCCCAGTTTTGCCCCCGAACTGCTGAAAAGCGTGCGCGCTTTAGACCCGCTGAAATCCAAGCACTTGGGCAATGCCTTGCAGCAAATTGCCGAAGAAGGCGGCGCCAGCGTTTTCAAACCGGTGATCGGCGCCGAGTGGATTGTCGGCGTGGTCGGAGTGCTGCAATTTGAAGTGATGGCCGACCGTATCCGCACCGAATTCGGCATTCCGGTCGCTTTTGAACCGACTCAATATTTTACCGCCCGCTGGACGGATGCGGACGATAAAGAATATTTGAAAAAGTTTATCGATACCAACCGCGCTTCGATGGCGGTCGATCACGACGGCGCCGACGTTTTTCTGGCGCGCAACGCCTGGCATCTGAACAAAGCCAAGGAAGATTTTCCCAAGATAAAGCTCAACAAAACCAGAGAACAGATTTTTTAAACAGTAAACCCCTGTCAGCCAAAGCCGACAGGGGTTTGCAAACTATTCTCCCTGTCTCTTCAGATATTCCTTATATTCCATTTCCAACGGATCCTGATGAAAAACCGCGCCAGTTCCTTCTTATTCTTTTCGGAAACCAGCACAAACTTTGCCCGCTCTTCATCAATCCGGGTGGCTTGTTTCCAACTCTGCCAGCCGGCCATTTGCGCAACCGTTTCCAAAGCCCGATGACGGGGAAGATTCAGTCTCTTTCCCAGTTTACGGGCTTTTTGCTTCAATATTTCAAAATAAATCTGTTTGGTGCTTTTCTGCATCTGCGGCACCATACGGTAGATTGCATCAACATACGCCTGCGGCGCTTGCTGCGTTTTCAAGTGCAGATCGGGGAAGTGCTTCGTCAGTTCTTTTTCGATATCCGCCGCCGCATAATCGGGAACATCGTCTGCCATCACCAGTGTTCCGTCGTCAAACAGAGCGTACCGATTCATCAGCGACAATTCCCGCGGCGCCACGCTGATACAGCGCCGACCTTTGAATATTTCTTTAACAAAAGCATCACAGGCAGCGTTTTCCTCTGCCGTCGGCAGCGGTTGAACCGGCATCGCCGCCGCAGCTTCTTCCGCGGAAATATACCACCCGTACTGTTCGGCGCGGCGATAGAGCGCATCCAGATAAGATTGCGGCACATATTGCGGCTGAAGATAAAGATAATCGGAATAAGTACGCGCAAACTGCGAGACTTTGCGATAATCGTAAATTCCGTAACGGTTGGTCTGATATAAATCGGAAACAATCAGCCGTCCGTCGGCAAACAAAGCCAGATATGAACGACAAGCCGGATCGATCTTCTCGTCACGGCCGGCGGTCAGACAGACATTGCCGTCGGCAAAAAAGGCAAGCTGGGTATCTTGTTTTAAGGCCAGCGGGGCGGTTGAACAAACCACGCGTCCGCAACGCCCTGCGGTTTTTTGCATCGCCACCGATACGTTTTTGACATCGCGGGAAAAATCAAACGTCAGGCATTTGCCGTGTTTGAACAGCTCAACAATTTGCGGATCGGCGGGGGATAAAATATCGTTTGTCATCACTTTAACTCCTCTAACGGGAAACTTTCTGACGCCTGCCTGTCAAAATTCCCTGATTAAAGGATAAAGCAACTGAAAAAAAATGAATTGTCTCGTCCGAGTTCGCTCCGGGCAGGCAGCAAGCGTCAATCACCGCTCTGTTTTCAGGAGAACATAAAACCCTGCCGCTGTCAAGTTATTTGTTCCACGGGCGGTAACCGATGCTGTCCCGTACCGTTTCCGTCCGCAACCGCCCGTCTTTCAGATAAAAGCTGACCCCGCCGGCGCGCTCGAGATCAAAACGGCTGCCGTCAACCGTAATCCCCTTTCGACGCATAACCGCCACCCGAGACGGATACACCGCGTTGGTAATTTCCTGCCTGCTCTTATATTCGGCCGCCGCATATTTGTTCAGCCAGTTTTGTTTGTTCCAGCGATCGGCGCCGGGCATGAAATAAAAACCGTCATCCGTTCGCACCGCCACCGTACGGGCGTCCCGATCCACGATTAAATCGGGAACGCTGACCGTCAAGATGCTTAAAAATCCGACCGCAATCGCCGCAAAGCCCCACATCCGCCAACGGCAACGCCACAAACACAGCCACAGACCGCCAAAAGTAATCAGCAGGAGTCCCCACAACGGCATCGAAACCACGCCGGCCGCCGCATGCGGCAGCGACGCCACCCGAGTGGTGAGGCTGTTGACGGCCGAGAGGCCGCAACCGACCAGTTTAAGCGGCAGCGTTTCCAACCCCAACGGCATCAGCAAAAGCGAAACCAGTACAAAAGGCATAATGACAAAACCGATCAACGGTCCCGCCGCCATGTTGGTGAGGCTGGTATAAAGCGCAATCCGATTAAAATGGTAAATCGCAAACGGCAGGGTTGCCAGCGAAGCCACCAGATCGGCAATAATCACACCGAGAAAATAGGCCCAGATACCGCGCAGCACCCGTCCGCCCAGCGAAACTTCCTCGCCGCTGAGAAAACGACTGAGACGACCGGCAAATTTTTCATAAAAAGCCACCAAAGCCGTCACCGCGGCAAAAGACATCTGAAAACTGGCGCTGATCAGAGCCTGCGGCGAAATCACCAGAACAATCAACGCCGCCCAGGCCAGCGTGCGCATCGAAATCGCCTGACGTTCGAACAACACTGCCAACAGCACCACAAACGTCATCACAAAAGCCCGCTGCGCCGGAATGGCGGCACCGGAAATGACCAGATAAACCGCGCTGATAAAAATTGCCAGAACCGCCGCCGCTTTTTTGGAATTATAACGCAACGAAAGCGCCGGAACCAACGCCATGACAAAACGCACCAGAAAAAACATCAGCCCGGCCAACATACTCATATGCAGACCCGAAATCGACAGAAAATGCGCCAGTCCCGAATCGCGATAAGCATTGATCAGCGGTTTGCTGATCTTGCTCTGATTACCGGCAACAATCGCAACTGCCACCGCTGCCTGATCCGGCGGCAAAACCGCCTCAATCCGCCGTGAAATCGTTTGGCGCAATGCCGCGGCCAAGTCCGAAAAACGCGGCGACGGATTCGGGCATGTCACCGGCAGAACGTCGCTGGGAATATAACCGGCGCCGGTGATGCCGTTAAAAAACAACTGGCGGTCAAACTGATAGCCGCCGACCATGCCGGTTTGAAACAACGGCGACACTACCGCTATCATTTCCACGCAGTCGCCCGCTTTCAGTCCCGGATCCTTTTGAACCATGGTCAGACGATAGCGTCCGGCAATTGCCTTTCCGTCAAAACCCTTCATATCGCTTAGAAGAATCCTCGGTTTACCGCGGTAGTTGGCGTCCAGCTTGTCTATGCGTCCGCTCAAATAAATTTTGCGGTCAGCTGTCGGCGCTTCCAAACGGCTCAGATAGATCGTTTTGAGCTGAATGTTGGCAAAACCCAAAACCGCCAGCAGCAACGGAAACAAAATCCGCAAGCCTGCCGGACGACGTCTCAGCAGCCACGCCGCAACCAGAAGGATTTCCAAAAGACCGAGAATGATCCATGCCGACGGCTCGACCAGCAAAGCAAAATAAATGCCGATCCCGGCGGCAAAAAATACCGGCAGCCACAGAAACCAGCGGTTCTGTTCGGCCAAAAAACAGTTTCTCAATCGAGACCACACCGGAAATTATCCTTATCAGTTACCTATTTATAATATAAGATTTAGTCCAAAAACAGAAAAGTGCCAAACAAAAAATGTTTGACACCTTTCAATCATACTAATCCAGCAGCATTTCAAGCCGCGCTTTAACAGCAGCCATATCCCGCGGATCGACAACGATGACGTTCATCACCAGAGAGGGCGTAAAAGACACCATGTCTTCGGTAACAATCAGCGTACCGCTGTTCTCAAAGGCCGGCATGTACATCGGCAGATCGTCACAAACAAATACGGCAGCTTCGTCATAATAGGATTGCCAATGGTCAACCAGGCGGTCAACGGGATTGTTTTCGTGTCCGATTGCAAGTTGGGGCGAAAACTCTGACAATTCGTCTAACAATTCTTTGATGGTCATAATTTCTCAATAATGGTTATTATCTTATTTATATTCGTTTTTTGTCCAAATGTCAACCGGCGGATCAGAAGTTGCTTTTCAGCCCGATAAAACGGCATTGATTGCGGCCGTCGGAAGACAAGGCCTCGGTCCCCTGCCCGATCAGATCAATCACTTCCGCGCTTCGGTCATAATCGACATGGGCCGCCACCGGATTGACCACGCCGACGCCGAACGCCGACACCGCACCGGTAACATTGACGCTGATGTTGGTTACCTGCGGACACATGCGGGAATCGATATAGTTGTCGACAAAATCGGGTTCAATCGCATAGGTCAGAAGGTCGTTGGGATCGTTGAACGCCACGATGTTAAGGCGGCTGACGGCGCGTTTGGCATAATTTTTGCCGCCGGGCGTGCAATAAGAAGGTATCTGGTTGTTGACCGGGGCCGGATTTGCCCGCATATGCAAAAGCGGCAGTTGGTTGGCCATCATAAACACCGTCAGTTTTTTGTTTTTCAGACGCGCCGACGCCGCATTTTGCAAAGACTGTTCGACCTGATCCAGATTTTCGATCATCGCGGTAAAACTGTCGATAAAAATCTTGCTGCCCAAACTGTGGGTGATAAAAACAACGTTTTGTTCGCCCAGCGCCGCCATTTGTTCGGAAGCCGAAATCCGGCAGCTTCCTTGTTGATAAGACGGCAGATCCTCCCAATCGGTTCGCAGCATCCAGCACATTGCCTGAGCGGCAGATTGCAAAATCAGATCACGGCCGCTGCTCATGTAAAAAACCGCGTCCGGCAGCGCGTTGTCCAAAAACTTTTTCATCATCTGATTAAAAACAACCCGCCGGCTCGCATACAGCTGCGAATAATCATAGACCAGCATTTGTTTCTGAGCCGCGGTTATTTCCGACCATGTCAATTCGTAGAACAGAATTTTTTTCTTCATTTCGCGATCGGCCAAAAAAGTCACCCGCAAATTGCCGAGATCGGTGTTCGGATTATCGAGACTGCGCAAGGCAATATTTTTGTTGGAACGCGACATCACGTCCAATCCCAAATTTTGCGCCAGATTTTCCTGCAACAGCAGCGAATAGCCGGGATAATGGGTGCCGATGCCGTGAATCATCAAAATTTTAATCGGCTGTCGCGATTGCAGATGACTGTCGACGCCGGCAACCTGATGACCGGTGACAATGCAGGGCCCCAGATTGTTAACGGTTTGAGTTTCGCGCAGCAATTCTTCGGCAATTCCGCGTCCGACGGCCCGGCAGCCCGCCGTCAAAACAAAAATGATCAGCAAAAAAATGATTTTAGGCATTTAAATGTTCCAAATTAACAAATTATGGGCTATGATTAATTGATATAATCTTATTTCAGCAAAATTAAATATGACAAGGATGGGAAAAATGGCCGCCGATTATTCGATGCTTACAATCGTAAACCAGCAAATTCAAAACCTGTACAAACAGGTGAAGGGGCTGAGTTGCAACAACACCACCGAAATACTCAAAACCGGGGCAATGGTCGACAAAATGCTGATGCAGTATCGTGATAACGTTGAACTGCTGATTTTGCAGGCCCATTTGGAAATTCTCAATTCCCGCGAACAACGGGCGCGCGCCATTGCCTCGCGGGTATGGGAACTGGGCGGAAACATTTCGCTGCTGTTTGAAAAAATGTATCTGGACGACCTGATCAACCTCGGTATGCTCGAAATGGCAATGATGCTGATCAAACCGCATTTTGAAAACCTCAATCAGGATATCGACGTTTTTCCGCTGGAAATGATCAAATTCGCCCTCATTACCGGCAGTGTGCCGCTGCTGAAAAAGTTGGCGCTCCTTAATCCTGCCGAACCCTTGTTTGCCGCCCTTAATCAATTTGCCGACGCTTACCGCGTCAACAATTACGAGGAGCATTTCAAAAATATTCAGAGGATCGTGATTGACACCTTCGGCCGCGAGATTTGCGCATATGATTACAATATATATACCAACCGCGGTTTTACCGATCTGGAAATTGTGCTTTACTTCAGCAACTATAACCTGGAACTGAAAAAATATCAGACCCTGCTCAATACAAAAATCGACGGATATTGCCTGACTTCCGGTGTTAAGCGAATTCACAATCTCAGCTTTGTATGCCGCAACATCAAGGACCACCCGAAGTTCTGATCGTTTTTTCCGCAGGCAAAACCCCCGTCTTTCGGCGGGGGTTTTAATTTGCAACCGTTTTTTATTTGGCCGGCGTAATAATCTGCGGCAGTCCCTGCGCTTTGCGTTTGCTTTCCGCCTGTTCAATCTTGGCAAACAATTTACGCCCGGAATTGCGCAACAGCTTATGCAGCAGTTTTTGAGCAATTTCCTGTTCGTTTTCGCCGTTTTCAAACAAGACAAAACGATTTTGGTGCTCGGAGAACGAGACGGATGCCGATTGCATTTTCAACTCTAAAGAAACCACCATCTGGATCCGCTTGGTTTGAGAATTCAGAGCATCAATCTTGGCTTTCAGCACCTTGGGCTGCAGCACATAGGCCGCGCTTCCCGGATTGTCGACCAGCAAATAGCCTTCGGTATCGGCAAACATGTCTTTCAGCACCTGAGCCGATTTTGACGAATGCGTGTTGTTGTTGAACTCGACCGGGCTGACATAAACATAAGCCTTTTCGGACACCGCCGGAATCGCTGCCGCTTCGGCAGCCGGGGCGGCAACTTTCACCGGAACGGACACCGTCGGTGCCGCCGTTTCCGGTTCGGGCAGATTTTCGGGCGGCGGCGGCAATTCCCCGGCGGTCAGATAATCGTTGGCTTCATCCTCAGCCTCTCCGCCGTAAACCACGGCCGGTTCTTCGTTCCCGGTTTCGCTTCCGACCTCCGTTTCCTGTTCGGCCGCCAGTTCTTCACGGCCGTCGTACAAAACTTCCGAATCGGGTTCTCGGGACTCTGCCGCAACCGGATCGTCCGCTTCGGTCAGCACTTCTTCCTCGATCCCCGCCGCTTCTTTAATATCATATTCCGGCGCCGGATTATGGGGGGAATAGTTGGCAATTACGGTTACGATATCGGCTGCCGGAATCGCCCCGGTTACCTTAACGCACAATTTATTATCGTTTTGACTGACGGTACGCACCATCAGGTCTTGCACATAATTGTCGACCAGATTATAGACGATAACGTTAAAATCGTGTTCCAACATACTGGAACGCAGTTCGGAAAGGCTTTCGACCTGGCTCACCGCCTTGTAACTGGCTTTATCGGTTACCCGGACGCGAATGCTTGACTTTGACTGTCCGGGAACGAATTTTTCACAGGCTTCGCCTTTGATTTTCACCAAATCGGCCGTACGGGCCGAAAAGGCCAGCACACCGAACAAAGCCACCGATGCTGCAAACAAACCCGCTTTCAATTTACCACCAACTTCTGTCATCATTTTGAACCTGACGGATGGTTTCCATCCAACTGCCCACTTCATTGTTGTTTTGATCAAGCAGGATCATCTTATATTGCAGAAGACTGCCGGGCATTCCTTCGACATTCAGGCGGCTGACGACAATGTCGAGCCAGTAGTCGGCGTCTTCCTGTTTATTGACCAGCGTAAAGGCTTTTGAGCCGTCAATAATCTCACGGGTAACGCGGCGCGAATGCGAAAAACCGTCCGGCACATGACCGGCACCGGCTTTTTTAATCTGCATCACATATAATTTCGGACGTGCCGGCCGTTCGTAAATTTCGGTGGTTTGGTCCAACATCTTGTTGGTGGCACGAGCGGCGACCACGGCATACAACTGCGACGCCGAAGTCTCTTCATACAGGTTACTCAGTCCGTAGGGCGTTTCGGTCACAAGGTGCGGCGCAGCGGTTTCGGGTTCCGGCTGCGGATGCTGCCATGCCGTACATCCGGCCAGAACGCCGGCGGTCAGAATAACGAATATTTTGTTCATGAATTTAGCCTTCCTTATCAAATCAGTTTATGCGGAGTATAAGCAACTTTTATTATTTTCTCAATCAAATTTTTGTCGGGGGCGGGAAAAATCGATAGTTTTATTGCTTTTATTTTTTTTCTGTTTTATATTCGGCATTAGATTTTTAACATCTCAACAAAGATTTTAAGAAAATGGTTTTGACTTTTACGGTGATTCTGCTCGGACTGCTGCTGTTGGTGCCGCCGCTGAAAAAAAACAGTTTTTACATGGTACATACCGGCCTGGTTATTATGGCAGCCTATTATGTCGAAAGCTTTTATTTCACCACCACGCCCTTCCATCCCAAAACGCTGCTGTTGTTTCTGGTTTTTCAGCTTGCTTCAATCAACCTGATCACTTTTGTGGCTTACGGCGTCGACAAGCACGCAGCCCAAAGCGGGTCGTGGCGGGTACCCGAAAGCACGCTGCACACTTTGGAATTTTTGGGCGGCTGGGGCGGTGCTCTGTTGGGACAAAAGTTTTTCCGCCACAAGTCAAAAAAGAAAAGCTATCAGACTTTTTTCTGGATGATGATGCTGTTTGAGGCAGCGCTGGTGTTTGTTATTTTGAAATTTTTAAGAATAGTTTAGGACGACTGATGAAAACACAGGACTTTACGCTGGAGCCGAACGGCAGCCGAAACTTTAAATTCTCCGATCACTACAAACAAATGTGGCCGTTTGTCAAACCTTATTGGGTACGCGCGTTGCTGGCTATTTTGATCTGCATCCCGGTCGGTGCGTTGGACTCGGTGGTCGCCCTTGCGCTCAAACCGTACATGGACGACGTTTTGGTCGACAAAAGCGCTTCTTCCCCCGCCTATATTCCGGTATTGATCGTTGCGTTCACAACCGTCCAGGGCTTTTTGAACTATGCCGCCACTTATCTTAACACCTGGGTCGGCACCAAAATCAACCATGATTTGAAACGCGCCCTGTTCAAAAAGCTGATGGGACTGGAACCGGGCTTTTACGACCGCAACGCTTCGGGGATGGTAATACAGCGCTTTTCCGCCGATGCCGACACCGCCTGCACCGGTCTGCTTGACAACCTCAAACTGTTCGTCTCGCGCTTTTTTTCTTCGCTGTCGCTGATTGCGGTTTTGATCTACAATTCATGGCAATTGTCCATCATCGCCATTGTGGTCCTGTTATGCGCCCTGCTGCCGCTGGCTCAGGTTAAACGGCGGATTAAAGGCATCATCAAAGACACCATTAACCGTTCTTCGACTATTTTGACGCATTACAACGAAAGCTACGCCGGCAACAAAACCATCGCCTCTTACAACCTGCAGGAAAAAATGTACCGTCGTTTCAACGATATTTTGCGCTCGTTGTTCAAACTGACAATGAAAATGGTACAGAAAACCGGTTGGATGACGCCTCTGATGCACGTGGTGGTTTCAATCGGCGTCGGTGCGGTGATCGGATACGGAAGTTATCTGATCGTTAACGGCACCATCAGTTCGGGCAATTTCGTTTCTTTTATCACCGCTTTGATTATGCTGTACACGCCGGTCAAAGGCATCGGCAAAAACTTCAACAATGTTCAGGTCTCGTTTCTGGCAATTGAACGAATCGTGGAAGTTCTGGATCTGGAACCGGCAATTGCCGATAAAACGGACGCCAAAGATCTGACCGAAATCAAACGGGAAATTTCCTTTAATCACGTCGGTTTTGAATATGTTGAAAACACCCCGGTCTTAAAAGATATTAATCTCAAAGTCAAAGCCGGTTCTACGGTGGCGCTGGTCGGCAATTCGGGAGGCGGAAAAACCACCGTTGTCAACCTGTTGCCGCGCTTTTACGATGTTGCCGAAGGCTCCGTAACCATTGACGGCACCGATATCCGCGATTATTCGCTGCAATCGCTGCGTGACAAAATCGCCGTGGTTTTTCAGGACAATTTTTTGTTTTCGGGCACCGTCAGAGACAACATTCTGCTCGGCAAACCCGATGCCGACGACCAAGAGATCAAACGGGCCCTCAAAATGGCCTATCTGGAAGAGTTTGTCGACAACCACGAAAACGGTATGGATTGTGACATCGGCGAAAGGGGGGCGGCGCTTTCGGGCGGCCAGCGGCAGCGTTTGGCAATTGCCCGCGCCCTGATCAAAGATGCGCCGATCGTTATCCTTGACGAAGCGACGTCGGCTCTGGACAACCGTTCGGAAGCAGTAGTACAAAAAGCGATCGACAACCTGATGCAGGACCGTACCGTATTTGTCATCGCCCATCGTCTGTCAACCATTCAGAACGCCGATATGATCGTTGTGCTCAATAACGGTGAAATTGTCGAAACCGGAACCCACGATCAACTGATGCAAAAAGACGGCGGCGCTTACAAGGCTTTGTACGAAGCCCAGTTTAAGAAAAAATAAGTTCAAAAGCCCCGATTTTCGGGGCTTTTTTGGCATAAGACTTTCTCTCGCCGGGCAATCGGTCAACCGAAAACACTTTTAACGGTACAATTCCGGCAGCGGCTGCGCTTCTTTGGACGATTGTTTTTTGCGGTTGCGGCTGACGTCGGCAAAAACGTTCATAAACTTTGCGGCATCAAAACCTTCCGGGGTCCCGGAATACAATGCTTTGCGCAATTGCTGCAGTTGAACGGCAAACTGAGGATCTCCGCTCAACTTGGCGATATCGTCCAAATTGCGGACCTGTGCCTGAGGATATTGTTTGCGTCCCCAGGCCATAACATTGTCGCGAATGGCACGCAAATCATTGCTGCGAACCGCTTTTGCCACACTGACCGGGGCCGCGGGGGCAACGGTTTCTTCCTTGTTTTTTTGCCGCGGGTGACGCAGCATCCACAGGCCGAACAACCCCGCCGCTGCCGCAATTCCGGCGGCAAAAGCCGTCACGATATACCATATGACCGGGGCCGGCGCCGCATTTTTCAGCAGCTTGACTTCGTCTTCGGCCAGCGTTTTCAATTGTTCGCCGCGAGACGGCGCCGCGGAAGCGGTCTCTTCTGCCGTCGGCAATGTCGCGCCCGGTGCAACTTGGACCGTCACCGCCGGCAAAACCGCTTTTTCCATTTTGCCGCTGTCAACGTTATACCAATGGACCGTTATTGCCGGAATTGTCAAGGGACCGCTCTTTTCCGGGATATACACGGTGTTGATTTTCATCACCGAAACCACGTCACCGTTTTTAACCTCGCTTTGAATTGCCGGTTTCTCCGGATATTGTTTCACCCCGGGGATTTCCGCAAACTTAATTTTCGGCAGCTGGGTATCGATTACACCGGTAACACGAAGGTAAATTTCACGGTTAACCGCTTCGCCGCTTTTAAATTGCGGCAGTTTTTTTTGCCAATCGGAATAAATTTCCGCCTTTTTGGCCGGCAGCCACCAATAACCGTTATTTTCCTCGGGAATTTTGCCGACTTCGATGCTGATCGGGCGGGCTTTGAGAGTGACCGGCACGCGGGCGCCGAACATGCCGAGACCGAACGCATCGTCGTCCAGGCCGCGGAAAGCGCCGAGAAGGCTCTGCACAGAGTTGTTACGATGTGCTTCGGGATCCAGATAATAGCCTTCAAACCGCACCTCCGGAATCACCAGGCTGCCGCTTTTTTGCGGAAACAAGGCATAATTAAAAGTGATTTCCTTGACTTCGACACCGTTTTGAATTTTCGATTCGATCCGCGGATCACCGAGACTGCGGATGATCCACTCATCGCCGCCGCCCACCGCCATAAACTGCGGCGCATTGCCCTGCAGCGCTTCCGAGGTCGTTATCTTAAAACTGTAATTTATCTGCTGCTGCACCAGCGGATCGGCATTATCGATACTGCGGCTGACCGCAAACCGCGGTGCCGCCGATGCATTTTGCAAGTCATCCGGCATTGCGGCCGGATCAACCACTTTCAGGCTGATCGCACGGCTGGACGCATTGCCGACCTTCAGAGGGGGAATGGTATAAGTTCCGGCCTGATCGGCTGCCATCGATACGTTCCAAATGTAAGTCTTTTTCATTTGACCGCCGCTGTAGCTTCCCCGGTAGGAGTTGGAGACCATATACACATTAAAATCACGGTTCAACACCGAAAAATCGGGACGGCTGCTGCCGGGATCGCCGTCATATTCCAGACTGAGGACAAAAGTTTCTCCGGCAGGAACCGGATTGCGATTGACTTTGGCGGTCAGAACCGCGGCTTCGGCCTGACTAATCATCAACAAATTCAAGACGACGAATAAAATCCATTTTTTCATAGTCAGTTGTCCTTATAACGGTTTTTGAGATACTCTTTACGGATAAAAGCCCGCAACAAGCCGCCGCTGTCCTCGGGAATGTCGCGGAACTGCTGTTCGCGCGCCTGAGCCGCCTCGGTATATTCGGGGTCTCCTTTCTCCGGCGGTTGGTTGCCTTCGGCCTCGGCCTGCGGCTGTTGATCGCTTGACTCCTGCTGTTCCTGCGGTTGCGCGACCTCGCTTTGACGACTGCTTTCTTCATCATTGCCGCCGGACCGGTTCTGTTCCGCCGGACGCGGCTGCGGCATTTGTTGCTGCTGTGTCTCAGTCCCCTGCCCGCCGGCAGAAGATTGACGGTCCGGATTCTGATCGGACTGACGGTCCCGATTCTGCTGCCGCGTCTCCTCGGAAGACTGTTCTCCCGACGATTGTTGTTGCTGCTGATCGGGCTGCTGCCGGTTCTGTTCCTGATTTTGTTGTTGATCCGGCGATTGCTGCTGTTGCTGCTGTTGTTGCTGCCGTTTCAGGTATTCAAGATTAAATTTGGCATCTTCATGCGCCGGTTCCAGCTCCAGAACCTGCTCATATTTGGCAATTGCTTCTTCGGTTTTGCCGCCTTTGGCCAGCACGTTTCCCTGATTATACAGACTTTCGGCATCGTCACCGGCAAAATATTCGTAAGCGCGCTCAAAATTACCGGAACGGTAATAAGCCGAAGCCTTCCAGCCCGGATCTTCAAAACCGGCGGCCGCCTTTTCAAAATCCTGATTGTTAAACGCTCTCATCGCCTCTTGGTTGTTATTGAGGAAAAACCCCGCCTGCGCGTTGTGGACAAACCCCAACACGATTGCCGCCGCCATAATGCCGCGACGGAAAAAATATAAGGCGCAAAGCAACGGAACAATCAGCAGATAATAACCGGCGTCTTCCCAAATTTCGCGGTTATTGCGGCTTTGTTTCAGTTTTTGAGCCGTATCTTGCGACAGGTACGCCGCAAGGCGGTTGATACCCGAAACGACGTTGACGGCGATGCCGCCGCCTTTTTCGGCAATCATTTTCAATTTGTCGGAACCCGCCTGATTCGCAATCATGGTGCTCACACGGTAACCTTCAGCTTCAGCGGCGGCCGCCGATATCATCGCCAGATTGAAATCCTGTCCGACATCCGCGGCCAAAACCACGATATTGCCTTTTTGATATCCCGACTCGCGAAGACGCGCCACCGCATAATCAATCGCCCGGTTAAGACGGTCGCCGTTTTCAGGCATGATATCCGGCACCACCGCGCCCAGCAGGTTGTCAATCACGCGGCTGTCTTCCGTTAACGGGCTGATCAGAAACGGTTCTTCGGTATAAACAATCAGGCCGCTTTGCGCATTGCCCAACTGTTTCAAAAGATCGGAAACGGCATATTTAGACCGGGTCAGACGGTTGGGGGTAATATCGGTATTATCCATATCCGAAGACATATTCAGCAAAAACATAACCGGATTTTCCGGTGCAAACGCCGGAACGTCTTTTTTCTGCCACGCCGGCCCCGCCAAAGCGACAATGGCACCCGCCATACCGACAAACAACAGGTTGGCCACCAGACTGCGCTGACGTGACGATCCCCGTACCAACAGAAAATCCAACAGTTTCTGATCACAAACGCCTTCCCAGGCCGAAACGTTTTTCAGACCGGCAAAAAAGCGCAAATAACCGGCAAGCGGCAACAGCAAAGCCAACAGCCACCACGGACGCAGAAAATGAAAATTGTTGATAAAATCTTCCATCTACAGTCCCTTTCTTTTCAAAAAAACGGCCAACAGCGCCAAGATCAGCGCCCCTGACAGCGGCCAGTAAAAGAGGTCTTTGGCCTCGCGCACAAACTGATCTTCGTTAACGGTCGGTTCCAGGCGGTCAATTTCGTCGTAAATTTTTTGCAAACCGGCGGTGTCACTGGCGCGAAAATAAGTTCCTTTGGTTTCCGCCGCCAACTGTTTGAGACTTTGTTCGTCGATCCCGCCCTGCGGCGCCAGCCGGATACCAAACAACGATCCCATAAACGAATCTTCGGCACCGACGCCGATGGTATAAATTTTTACTTTTTCGTCACGAGCCAGATTGATCGCCTGCGCCATGCTGAGACTGCCGTCATTATTCTCGCCGTCGGTCAGCAGGATAATAATTTTATCGTCGCTTTTGCCGCTTTCGCGAATGTTTTTCAGGGCCAACCCGAGAGCATCGCCGATTGAAGTGGAATTTCCCGCCATACCGGCATCCATTGCCCACAAAATATCATTGACCGACTGTTTGTCAAAAGTGACCGGCGACTGCAAATAAGCGCGGGTTCCGAACAAAATCAGTCCGATACGGTCGTTGGGGCGCTGTTTGATAAAATTTCCGGCCGCCAGTTTCACCGCCGTCAAACGGTCGATCCGTCGGCGGTTCAAAACAAAGTCGGGTTCCCGCATTGAGGTGGAAATGTCCATCACCATCATAATATCGCGGCCGTAATCCTTAATCCGCACCGGTTCGCCCAACCACTGCGGACGAGCGGCGGCGACAACCAGCAAAATCCACACCAGCGACAGCAAAGCCAGCCCTTTCGACCAACCTTGACCGCCGTCGGCAGACTGTCGCCACAAACTGCCCGATTTGAGATTGATCTGAGCAATATCTTTTAAAAAAGGCACCCGCAACGCATCGCCGTGCAGTCCTTTGACCGGCGGCAGCCAGCGATACACCGCCCACGGCAGCAGCAACAGCACAAACATCCAGGGATACAGTAAACGGATCATAAGTTTTCTCCAATCCAGCTGCGACAAAAACGATAAAGGTCGGCTACATCGCTGCTGTCATAGGTCTTTGAAGCCGCGTTCATATAAGGAGCATCCAGCAAAAGCCGTGCCGCCTTGCCGGAAATTTTCACTTTGGAATGCCGATTTAAGAACTCAATCCAGTCAATGCCGAACAAGGCGGCCGCCGACTTGTATTTATAAACGCAGATCCGACGCAAAATCTGCGACATCTTAACCGCCGATGCCGGATCGGGACGGCGGGCGTTTTCCAACAGCCTGAGCGCATAGCGCTTTTTGCTCTTGCGCAATGCCACCCTTATCAGCCAAACGGCAACAACCAGCGCTGCCAGCACGGCCAACATCATCCACCAGCCCCAGGCCAGCGGAAAAAACGATATTTCGGTGAGCGGCAGGTGAATGTCGCGCAGCTCCGGTAAATTGTCCTGCATTGATCAACGCCTTTTTTGTTTTATCTGTATTAAATTTAAGTTTTAATCCGCCAAATATCAAGACTTGTTTATATATTAAACAGAAAACCCGGCTCAAAGCCGGGTTTTCGAAAAGCGATTGCGGTTTAGGAAACATGGTTGGAAATCTGCTCAATCAAAACCGTAATGTTGGTGATAAACAGCTTGACCGAAATCGCCAACAAAATGATCCCGAAAAACTTTTGCAGCATATAAATAAAACTGGGACCGAGCTTTTTCTCAATCAGCTTGGCGAGACGAATCACCACGTAAACCACCAGCATGTTAGCCACAATGGCCAGCAAAACGTTAATGTTGGCAAATTGGGCGCGAATTGTCAGCAGCGTGGTCAAAGCGCCGGCACCGGCAATCAGCGGAAACACCAACGGCACAAACAGCGAATCTTTGGGCGTATCCGGCCCTTCGCGAAAAATCTCGATATCAAGAATCATTTCCAACGCCATAATAAAGATAATCAGCGAACCGGCAATCGCAAACGACGACATGTCAAGTTTGAACAAATCCAGAAAGAACTCACCGATATAAAAGAAACCGATAAACATCAGAAAAGACCACAAGGTAATCTTGTCGGCATTGATCTTCTTTCCGCGCTTCTTCAGCTTAAGAATGATCGGAACCGACCCGAGAATGTCAATCACGGCAAACAAAACCACAAAAGCACTGATAAACTGGCGCATGCTGAATTCGGAAAACATCTGTACCTCTTTGAAAAAAATTAAAAACCGCACTTGTCTTAACACTTTTGCAAATGCAGTCAACAAATTTTAATCATAAAAGGCGGAATTTTTGTTTATCGTATAAATATCCCGATTCTCAGGCAGATTATACCACACATACATCAGATTGCGGTCGGGACAGTCCGCGCGGCACCAGGCGTCATAATTGCCGATCACCTGACGTTGCAGGCGGGACGGAAAAACCAGCCGAATCGTATTATCCAGTTTTTGTGCCAGCGCCGAAGAAAACGACGGCGAACTGACAATATTCATCACCACCATACCGCCGGGCGCCACCCGCCGCCGTACCCGCGCAAAATACTCGGCAGTTACCAAATCAAGCGGAATAATATGACGGCTCGAATAAGTGTCGAGAACAATCAGATCGTACAATTCCGCGCTTTCTTTCAGAAACTGGTTGGCATCCTGAACCACAAAGCTTTTGTTGGGTCCGAGTTTTTCCGATAAAAAATATTGCTCGGAAATTCGCTGCAACGAAGCGTCGACGTCCACATAAACATAACGGTTATGCCGATCCTTGAGTCCCATCGTAAAACCGCCGGCGCCGACAATCAGGATATTCTTGGGCCGGCCGTCAGCCGGCAAAGGCGCGATAAAGTTGTCCTCGACAAAACGAACATAATCAAAACGCAGCGCCGGATCATCCGAAACTTTGGAAGCGCCGCCGCCGTTCATCATCATAATTTTGGAACGGCCGCCGTCGGCTTCCTCCACCGTTAACGTCGTCATCGCATTGTTTTCGACAATATGATACAATTCCGCCAACAGGCCGTCCCGGTTCAGCAACACCGCCGCCAGCATGATCAACCCGGCAACCGTATAATTGCGCCAGCCCAGCATCCATGCCGTCAGAAGCGTTACCGCGGTTATCAGCATAACGGTATGGTTAACCCCGATAAACGGCATAATCAGCAACGTTGTCAAAATCGATCCCAGCACCGAACCCACCGTATCGACCGCCATGATTTGACCGGTATTGTTACGATCAAAACGATTAAGATAACGACTCAAAACCGCGGTGATTTTTCCAAACAAATAAGGTGCCGCCGACAACAGCAGCAGCGAATAAACAAACGTCTGCACAATGTTGGAGCGTACACCAACCGCATTCATGGCTACAAAATAAAGGTCAATCAACAGGTAAGAAGAGGCCAACACCGTCATCACCGCAATGATGACAAAATCAACCGCCAGCACCCGGCGAATCCGATTGCGGCGAATCGGAACCACCGAACCGCGATAATAACCGAGTGACATAAACGCCAATATAATGCCGATGATAATTGAGGCCGTTACCGCGGTAGAACCGACAAAACCGCTCAACTGGCGCATTACCGCCAACTCCAGCGACAAGCTGGCGAAGCCCCCGGCAAATACCGCCGCAAACAAAACATATTTCAGATTCCGCACCGTTCAGTCTCCCGCTTTCGTTTTTTCAAAGTTATAGGCAAAGCGGATATTATGCAACAATTTTTCGGCAACGCCAAACTTATCCGCTTGACCTTGCGGGGAAAAAACGATAACGTAAGGCGTACGGCTCCTTTCTCAAAAGAGGTATGCGATGCGAACGGAAACCAGACTGGAAAAATATCAGGAACAGTTAAAAAACACCCCTCATCCCGGGCGGTTTAATTTGTACGCTTTTGTCTTCAACTCGTTTTACTATCTCTATGCCGCCATGCCGGGATATTTTCTGCTGTATTTTTTCGGCAGTCTTATTCTGATGACTGCCAGTTATGCTGCCGTTCGCAGTCTTTGGGTTATACCGCTCGTGATGCTCGGAACCAGGATCGTCAACGCTTTTTCAGCCGACCGGATCCGTCTCCGCCACATCCGTCGTTTTATTGAACGTAACCAAGACGTCAATTACAGCCGCCCGGTTATTTTTTATCCGGTGCCGGTCAAGCGTCTGCTGATCAGCAGTGTGGTCAGCGGCGGCCTGTATCAGATTTATTGGATGTACAAAAACTGGCAGGCGGTTCGGCGCGATGCCCGCGACAACCAAATTTCTCCGGTCGTCCGGGGGTGGCTGCTGGGAATCTTTTATATTTATCCGCTGCTGCAGACCGTCCGCCTTAACCTGCAACGCAGCAAAACCGAAGGACGGCATTTCACGCAACTGGCCGTCGCATATACGGCATGTCTGTTTATTCAGACCGGACTGTGTGCGGCCTTTTATTACGGCAGCGCCCGATTACCGTATCTTTATGCCGTATGGTTTGCCCTTACCACCGTCTGGCTGACCGGCCTGTATCTGCTGATTACCCTTCAAAAACGCATTAATTTTCATAATCGCAAAAAAAACACCAAACTGCAATTGCAAAACGGCTGGCACTGGGGCGAAGCTGCGGTTATCGCGATCGGTTTTCTCCTCAGTTTCGGCTCTTTGTTTTGGCATCGTCCGCAGCAGCAAAATGACGAAAAGCTCGGGCTGGCTCTCGCCAGCACCTACCGAATGACCGAAGGATACGCCGGTTTCTGTCGCAAGCAGGGCTATGAAATGACGCGTTTTCCCAAAGTCTACAATGAATATTTTCGTCCGGAAATCGAGATTATCAATCGTCGGCTGAAACCCTATAATCTGACAATGGAACAGGCGTGGGAATTTTTCCGCATCAAACTCAACACGGTGATGGACGAAAGCATCATGCGCGAATTCTCCGCCCTCAAACCGGCGGTGATCGAACAAATTATCCGCCAGTACAAAAAAGAACAAATTGACAATTTTGACGAAGGCGTTGCCCGCGAATTCCTCGAAAAAGAAATTACCCTCCCGGTTATATGTTCGGAAACGGACAACAATGCCGAAATTCTGATTGACAATAATGAAGCTTATAAAAAATTCTTTCGCGAAACCGTCAGCCAAATCCGGTGATATAAAATTTTGAATATAAAAACCGCCTTTCATTGATTTTAAAAGGCGGTTTTGCGGCTTTTCGAACGACCGATCAACCGAAAGCGGTCTTTGGCCTTATACCGGTAAGTTGTTCAAATACCGATATAACGTGCTTTCGTTGACTTTCAGCAAGCGGGCAACATGGCTTTTGGAGGCGCCGCCGTCCAACAACTTTTTGATCTGCGTCGCCTTTCCCGCCAGCTTGCTGCCTTTTTTGTTTTTGCTGCCTTTGGGGCGTCCCAGCACCTTCCCTTCGGCTTTCAGCCTTTGCAAACACTGCATCGTCCGTGACTTGATCATGTTCTTTTCAATTTCGCTGGAAAGCGAAAACGCAAAAGCCAAAACTTTGGAGTTTATGTCGTCTCCCAGTTTATACCCCTCTTTGATGGTCCATACCTGACACCCCTTTTCCATGCATTGATGCAAAATTGCCATCACCTGCAGCAAATTCCGCCCCAGACGGCTCAATTCCGAACAGAGCAAGATGTCGGTATCGTTAAGCTTGTTCAGCAGCTTTGACAATTTTCGTTTTTCCAAATCCTTTGATGTAGAAACGGTTTCCTCGACCCAACGATCGATTTCCAAAGAATTTTTATTTATAAATTCCCTGATCTCAAATTTTTGGTTTTCCAAATCCTGTTTACAGGTGCTTATTCTTAAATATCCATATATCATGGCAAATCCTTAGTTCTGTTAATGAGGACTATTTTTTAACAGATTGATCAGCTTTTTCTAAAATAACAAAACCTTATGTAAGGATATCTATGTGCGTCATTTATTTTTGGTCCGTATGACTTTTGTTAAAAATATATAGACTAAATTTTAATAATATGATAAAATATGTCCGTAATTAAATTGGCAGATCGGTGCTTTTTTAGGATTTGTCGGTGGATTTTTCCGTTCTTCGGTAACCAACTACAACGCTTAAATGACACCCAACATAATACAAAAAAGCGTTCCCGAAATATTTCGGAAACGCTTTTTTGTTTCATCTCTGCCCGCCGCCGCGGCAAAATTTATCGCCGCATCGGCAGCCCGATCGGCGAATCATAAAAAAAAGCAGGTTAAAACCTGCTTTCAAGATTGGTGGGTGTGACAAGGATCGAACTTGTGACCCCTACGATGTCAACGTAGTGCTCATACCGCTGAGCTACACACCCGTGTGATGGATATCTATTTAGCCTATCCCGATCAATTTGGCAAGACTTTTTTTTACTTACTATAAATTTTATATTAAGAACAGGTTCAATTTTTGAAATGCTTTTTGTTATCAAAAAGTTAATCTTTTACGAGTACGATAGATTTTCCAACATGATGCAGGAGTAGCCATGACAGAGCGAAAAATTGATTTTAACGTTGATTATTCCAAACTAAACATCATCAGCGAACACAACACAAAAGAACCGCGTTATCCGATTGTTCTGTCGGTTCCGCACAGCGGCCGCGTTTTTCCGCAGGAATTTCTCGACAATGTCGAAGTCGATGTCAATGAATTGCGCAGCAACGAAGATCCGTTTGTTGACGAATTGTTCATGGATGCTTCCAACCTCGGCATTCCGATGGTCGCTTTAAACATCGGTCGTGCCTTTATCGACGTTAACCGCGATTCGATTGAACTTGACCCTTCGATGTTTTACAACTATCCCAACGCCGACATGGTTGTCGGCAATCGGCGCTGCCGGGTCGGTTTGGGCCTGTTTCACCGCATTACCGCTTCGCGCCAGAATATATACGGCGGTCTGCTTGATTATGAAGAGGCCATGCTGCGGATTAAAAACGTCTATAATCCTTATCATGCCCATTTGCAAAAGATGATTGACCGCTGCAGCAAAAAGTTCGGTTTCTGTCTGGTGCTCGACTGCCATTCCATGCCTTCGAAAATCTGCAATATCATGCAGGACAACCGGCAAATTGAGTTCTGCCTCGGCACGTTGTTTGAGCAAAGCTGCCCTTCCGAAATGTATGAGTTTATGCTGCAACGGCTGAAACAAAAGTATAACGTCAGTCTCGACTGCCCGTATTCCGGCGCGCACATCAGTTTCAATTACTGTCAGCCGCGCAAAAACGTTTATACACTGCAAATAGAGATTAACCGCAGTTTGTACGAAGACGAGGCTGTGTATAAAAAAAATGCAGGTTTTCAATGCATTAGCTCTGATATTTGTGCAGCCGTGATTGACCTTGGCAATTTTTTGCTGGATTTTAAAAAATAAATATGGTATAAGTGCCTCTGTTTTAATGCTTTATGGCTATGGGCCGTTATTGTATAACCTGCCCCCAAATCGATCTTTTTTCTATTTATTTTGCCGTTAAGCAGATTGAAATCAACCACTGGTTTGAGGGATGTCTGTGGCAGTTTGGGGAAACAGAGGGATACTGTTGGAAGTATCAAATTTTTTATGTTTTTTCTTATATTGCTGATGTTGTTTCAGCCCCTGCCGGCAAACGCCCGGGATACCGTAGTTGTGGATGACGCGTTTGTTTGTATGGACGCAACCACCAAAGCGGAAGAAAGGTACCAGATTCAAAAATATCTGCTTACCTCGATCTCAACCGTCGAAACCGGTAAATGGAACAGCAAAACTCAGCAGAAAATGGCTTGGCCCTGGACAATCAACGTCCGCGGAAAAGGTCATTATTATAAAACCAAAGAAGCGGCGGTCGCCGCGGCAAAAGCTTTTCGCAAACGCGGGATTAAAAGCTTTGACGTCGGCTGTATGCAAATTAATATGAAATTCCACGGGCACGAGTTTGCCAGTTTGGAAGAAGCTTTTGATCCGCAAACCAACGTGGAATATGCCGCCCGTTTTCTTAAACGCTTGTATGACCGCCGTCAGGATTGGATGAAAGCGGCAACAGATTACCATTCTAAAAAACCGAGAAAAGCTCGGGTTTACCACAAAAAACTGCTGGCAGCCCTCGAAACCGCTAAAAAAGGGCATGCCGTCTATACAACCCTATACGCCGCTGCCGCGGTTCCGGAACCGGTTAAACAAAAAAGAAACTGGCTGAGCCGTTTGCTGTGGGGCGATGATGAGAGCGAGAAACAAGAAGTCAAACTCTCTTTACGGAGTTGAACTTAATGCAAGTCGATAAAATTTCACTGGACTATCATATCAAAAGTTATGAATGCAATCGTGACGGCACCTTACGCTTGTTGACCCTGATGAACATCTTTCAGGACACCGCCGACACTCACGCTTCTAATCTCGGCGTCGGAATTGAACACTGCCTGGCACACGGCCTCGCCTGGGTCGGTTCCAACTATCAGGTTGCCATTGACAGAATGCCTTCGTGGCACGAAAAAATAACCGTGATTTCATGGCCGGCGGTAGAGAAAAAACTCGGCGCCGTCCGTGACTTTGTGATTCGGGACGCTCAGGGAACGCCGATTATCCGTGCTTCCAGTCAATGGGTCCTCATCGATTTTGCCAAAAAACGACCGGTGGTTCTGCGTGATAATCTGCCCATGTACAAAGTGATTGACGAGCGCAGCCTGGAAACCGATTTTCCCCGTCTTCCCGAACCTGAGCGTGCGGACTTTACAACCGTTTTCAAAGTTCGTTACGACGATATCGACGTTAACCGCCACGTCAACAATGCCGTTTACCCGCTATGGGCCTCAGAAGCGGTTCCGGCAGATTTTCGGTTGTCACATCAACCCGTCGGACTGGAGATTGCATTTAAAAAAGAAGGTCTGTTTGGCGAAGAAATAGAAGTTCAAACCCAAATTGACGACCTAACAACGTTGCACAGTATTCATGCCCGCAGCGACGGCCGTGAACTGGCAAAACTTCGCCTTCACTGGAAATAACAGGACATTTAACCTTAAAGGCGCCGTATGGCGCCTTTTTGTTTCCTATATCAAAAAAAGCACTGTTTCGTATGAAACAGTGCTTTTTTTAAGAATCGAGGAATTCCTCGGGCGGTTATTCGACAAATACGAACCAGCCGTTGTAAATTCCCTCTACCGTCAGCGCGCCGATCTTTACCTCGACCGTCAGCGTCAGGAAGTAGTGCTGTTTGTTGCCGTCGCTTTCGATAAAGTCCCAGTTGGCTTCCTTAACCTTTACCTCCTGGCCTTCATACGAAACGCCCGCCATGTCTTCCTGAATCACGATGTTGTCAAACAGGGCACCATAACGAACCAACGGTATCCGAAGATCAAACTGGTTGTAATGCAGAACGCAGTTCTCACTGATCCGTTCCAACGTTACATACTCGCCGCCTTCCTCAAATGAACGACCCGTCTCTTCGATCTCCGTGCTTTCAAGCTTCAGATCCGAAAGCGAACCGCGAACCGTGATTTCCTCTCCGGTTGTTCTTTCGCTGATCGAAGGAAGTTCCGCCGTATACGTCTTCTCTTCTTCCGATCCCGTCGACATCACTGATTTAACTTTGATCGATGACAGGAAGCCGTTTCCGTTCGACAACGCTTCAACCGACTTGTCCATTACCTCGCTCCGCAGAATATACGGGCTGCTGGCCGGACCGATCGTGCGTCTCAGCGTTACTTCCGCCTTTACTTCATACGTCTCGCCTCCGAAATCTACCGAAATCGAATGACGATAGATCCGACGTGCGTACGCTATCCCTTCATCGACGTAAGAGTCCGCTTTTTCAAGCTTTCCTCCGTTGTCCTGCAGGTTGCTGAAGTAGTAGTACGGCATCACCTGGCGCGTTACGTGATCGTCATAAACCGGAACTTCATAGTTCAGACGATACGAGAACGAGAATTCCGCGAAGTTCAGCGTGTAAACCAGTACCGAGTCCGTGACCGTCACGAAGCCTTCCGTATACTGGTCCGCCACTTCACGGCTGATCGTCGTTTCATAATCGCCGATCGCCCAGTGGTTGATCTGACATACCGCCGTCTGATGGTTCAGCTCGCCGTTGAGAGTAACCGAGACCTTGTTGTCGAAGTTAGCGCGGGTGATCCCCTTGACCATGATCCACGACTCGTAGCTCAGTTTGGTGCCTT
>OFFU01000294.1_pt1 | contig 57547 bp, 56 predicted proteins | sample 1521451 | NCBI WGS metagenome assembly OFFU01 (sample SAMEA3504106, study PRJEB24116) | mouse gut metagenome | biome: mouse gut; feature: mouse-associated habitat; material: faeces | place: Denmark | collected 2011 | reverse complement strand
ACCAGACCGACATCACCGGCATCGCGTGGGACGAATATCCCGACCTGCTTTTCGTAGGGCGTCCCGACGACCTCGGGCTGCTCGCCAAGGCGGCCCCATGGGTGATATATAAGCGCAACACCACCGGGGACTGGTCACAGTTCTCGGAGATATTCGGAATGCCTATCCAGGAATACACATATGACACCGATGACGACGGGAGCCGGGAGCGCGCCATATCCGATGCCGCGAATGTCGGGAGCCTCGCAACGTTCGTGCACGGCAAGGACACTTCACTCAACCTCATAGAGGCCGGCAACAAGACCGGCTCCGCTGATGTGTACGAGCGTCTGTGCGAACGCTGCAACAATGAGATCTCGAAGCTGTTCCTTGGCAACACGCTCACTACCGAGTCATCGGACAACGGCACGCAGGCACTCGGCACCGTGCACAAGAAGGGGGAGGACGCCATAGCCCGTGCCGACAGGCTCTATGTCCTCGATGTGCTCAACTACGAGGCTGCAGAGATATTCGCCCGGATGGGGATCGACACTGCCGGCGGCGAGTTCTGCTATCCCGAGAAGAGGGATCTCGACCCGACATCCAAGATAAATATACTGACGCAGCTACGCAACGGCTTCAACCTGCCTGTGGATGATGATTACCTCTATGAGGAGTTCGGCGTCAGCAAGCCGGCGGGATATGAACGGATAAAGCGGGAAGAGGAGGAACGTCGCACCCTGGAAACCGAGGTGGCAAAGCGGAAGGCCGGACAGATTCCTCAGAAAGACGGTGACACGGATGATGATCCTGACAAAGACAACAATCCGGAGAATGGGGAGAATGGCGACAACAAGGATCTGCCGGAGCCGACCGAAAAACAGAAAAAGACCTTCAAGAACTGGCTCAAGAGTTTTTTCGTCCGGGCCCCGTGGGACACCGGGGCGGATTTAGGATGGTAGTCGATAACCTGTATTATGACAGGAGTGCCGGAATTTCGTCTGCTTTTGATTTCCCCGATGGTTTACTGCATCGTGCCTTGCTGAACATTTATGCCAAAGGCTTCCACCCGGCATCTGAAATAGAGGTCACTCTCTTTAATGAGATATGGGCCACAATGGATAAAGCCTTGATAGGAGCATTCGGCAATATGGGACCATCTGACCCTGACGCAGAGTTCTTCAAGGAATTACAGCTCAACAATGCTGTGTTCTCTGCATTCAAAGTGCATAGGGCACAGAATGACATGGCCCGGCTCTTGTTGGGTACGGACGGCAATCTGAAGCCTTTCGAACAGTGGTCGAAGGAGGCTATGCCCATCGCTGATCACCAGTGCAGGACATGGCTCAGGACCGAATATGACACAGCTGTGCTCAGGGCTCAGCAGGCCGCAGACTGGAGACAGTTCGAGAGGGAGAAGGATGTCCTGCCCAACCTGAAATGGATGCCTTCGACATCCGTGACGCCGGGGCAGGACCATAAACGGTACTGGGGCACCGTACTGCCGGTTGATGACAGGTTCTGGAACGAGCACCGCCCCGGGGACCGGTGGAACTGCAAATGCACGCTGTCATCGACCGATGAACCTCCGACATCTGTCCCGACAGGCCCCGCAGATGCCAAGGACGGTCCTCAGAAAGGTCTTGAGAACAACCCGGGCAAGGATGCCAGGCTATTCTCTGATAAACATCCCTATCGGACGGAGACCCATGCAGGAGCCCGAAAAGCTGTCGACAGGCTGTTGAAACGACTGAAGGAAATGATAAAGGAAATGCCTGATCATTTGGCACCGGAAGAAAAGACAGCCATTGCCAGGAACAATCTCGAGATCGAAAAAGCCCTCGAATCAACCAAGGGCAAGCCTATGACCGTGGAGGATGCCGACAAGCAGTCCGCCAACCCGAATTATGTGCCGGAATATATCCTTGACCCTAAAGGTGACTATATGGACAAAACAGGTAACCGCTACAGCTTAAATCCGGAATATAAAGCTTCAGAACATAAACGGTTCAGCATAAACTGCCAGACCTGTGCACCGGCCTATGTCCTGAGGTTAAGAGGGTTCAATGTCTCGGCAAAAGGCAGGACACCAGACACCAAAATGGAATATCTTTCACGGCAACATTCGTTTGAAGCTTGGAGAAACATAGATGGAACCCCTTGTAAACCTGCTCTTACAGCTGATTGGATGAACGCCAAAGGCTATAAACAAATGTCAGCCAAACGTTATGAGGAATATTTCATGGAAACATGCATGGAACCTGGGGTATATATCTTGACTATTGGTTGGAAAAATGGCGGAGGCCATGCGACCATACTGCAAAGATTCGATGATGGATCATTAAACTACATCGAGCCACAGGTGTATGACAACAGGATTGGAGCCAAAAGATCCATTGACGAATTATGCAAGAACGGGGCTATAAAACCGATAGCTACAAGAGGGATATTGAGAGTGGACAACAAGCTGTTCAATTCAGACTTCCTCGACATCTTTGAAAAATGAGCCCAGTATATCCAATGCAAAGAATCCACCGATCTCCGTCAACTTGCCTTCTTTTAAAAGATATACGCAGGGAAAACCAACTGTGACATCATCCGGGAAATGGTAATAGTATGCCTGTGCACCCTGGAACTCACCAAGATGCTCCACATGCTCGCCATACATGGCCCTGAGCTCGGCGGCGGCGTCCATTACTTTCTGTGGGATCGTCATTGCTCGACAGATTTGTTTCTGCAAATGTAACAATATTTCTAATGTCATCAAAATTATGGATATAAAAGATTTCGCCTCTCTCGTCAGGGGCAGGGAAAATGAGTTCAGGGAGCTGGTGTCCCGACGTCTGCCCGTGATCGCCGGACGCCTGGCCGTGGACCATTTCCGGGAGGGGTTCAGGCAGGGCGGCTTCATCGATACCGGACTGGACAGATGGGAACCGGCTAAAAGGCTGTCATCAGCCGGGGATGGTGCGGCATCAAATTACGGCACATTGCTCTCCGGACATAACAGGCTGTTCAGCTCGATCCGGAGCATGCCGCGTGCCGGCATGGCTGTGGTACGTACCGATTGTCCGTATGCCCGTATACATAACGAAGGCGGGACCAGGGTGTCAACGGTTACCCCTAAGATGCGACGGTACGCCTGGTACAGGTACTACCGGGAAGCCGGTATAAGAAAAGGATCATCCGCAGGGAAACGTGGTGGACGCACAGCAGCACCATCCGAGAACCCGCGCGCTATGTTCTGGAAACGGATGGCCCTGACAAGGAAGGCAAAGCTGACTGCCAGGATCCCTAAAAGACAGTTCATCGGTCCGAGCAGGGTACTGTCGGACAATATATCGGCAAGGATAGAAGAAGAGATCAGAAAAATATTAAATTTATGAGGTTATGGAAGAAGTGTTCATTGGAATTATGGAGAGGATCGCGGAGCTGATACCGGAACTGTCATACATAGACGAGGACTACGGCCAGCTCGAGACCGCAGCCGAGAACGACAGCTACCCTGTGACCTACCCCTGTGTCCTTATCGGGGAGACAGAATCGGCATGGAGCGATGTCGGCTCATCATATCAGAAAGGGAATTCATCAGTGACTGTGAAGCTGGCTATGGACTGTTACGATGACACCCACTACTCGTCAGGATCGTATGTGAAGGTCAGAGACCGTCTTGCAATGGCCGGGCGGGTTTATGAGGCTTTGCAGGGGCTTAAATGTTCGGGTAATGCAACTCCGCTGACCCGTATCAGGAGTTCAGGATACACCATCCCCGGATTGATCAAGGTATATGAGACAACCTTCTCATTCAGACTCGTGGAGAAACGGTGATCCTGTCTATTAAATATCATCCCCCGTGCCCTGGTAGGCACGGGGGATGCGTGTGTCCTGGGCTACTCTCACAGCTCCGGAAACAGCGACAGCTGGTCAGAGGTCAGCCTCGGCATCCTGACCTTGGGGAGCGGGCGCAGGTCCCGGTCCTTCCCCTCGTTGACCATCCGTCGGATGATGGCCATTATGCGGTCCTCCGATATGAAGAACTCTCGTTCCGAAAGTATGCGCAGCGCGTCATCGAAGCGCAGACGCTGCCTCTCGGTCCAGTAATAGTAACGGCGGCACAACGCCTCGTCACGGAGCCTTATAAGTTCCTTGTCTCTCCCCCTTGCCATGAAACAATCTTTTTCTACCTTATGCAAAGGTAGCTGTTTTCCTGTTATTTATCAAGCAAAGGGCCGCGAATATTTTCATTCGCGGCCCTTCAGTCCAGTTGCCGGCACATCATTGCCGGTCAGGATCTCAGTCGACATCAGTCATCCCCAAGGGGATGTAACGCCATGCGCCCTTGTCATCCTTATATTGGGCGCGGATGAACTTCTTGCTGACTGTGGGCTGGTAGGCCTCCTCGATGATCCTCACGCCCTCAAGGAACCGCTCGTCGCCGCTGTCCTCCGCCATCTTGCGCAGCTGGAGCACACGGCTCGCCTTGATGTTCCCCTGGCCGTCGCGGCTCAACAGCCGGAGCACAGCGTTAACGAGGGCTTTGGTGGCGTCATCCTTGGCAAGGCTCTCGATATAGCCCTTGACCATGGCTATGCCGTCCTCCACCGTGTCACGGTAACCGTCGATGGTGTTCACTCCGAGGACGACCCGCAGGGTGCCGTCGGAGTTGGTGAACGTGTGGCTGTTCTGGTCATTGCGCGCCACACCTGTGATCTCGGTCTTCATCCTGAGGATGGCCTCGAAGTTACCGAAGATGGTTTCCTTCACCAGCTTGATCTGCTCGCTCAGACACCTGAGCTGAGGGATTGTGGTGGCGATCTCGTCATCCACCATGTCGGCGTACTGCCTGCGTTGCTCCTTGCGTTGCTCGGCGGCGCGCCTCCTCTCCCGTTCTGCCTTGAAGGCCTCATAATCTTTCCGCTCCTCTGCGGTCATTTCAACTTGTTCTGTCATGTCAGTTCGGTTTTGTGCCCTTTGCGGGCATGGTTAATAATAACAGTCCTGGTTTTGATGTCTCATCCGCCCCGGCTCCGGTCTCCGCTCGCTGCCACCCCTTGCGCCTTATGGTGCGGAGCCTGGTGGCGAGCTCCTTGAGCTCATCGGTGGAGAGCCTGCCGAAGTGTTTGCCGGCGATCCTCGGATGGCGGCAGAAGTCATCTATCTGTGCCCAGTCAGTTGTGTCGACACCGAGCTCCTGCATAAGCTTGAGGGCGGTGCTCCGGCGACGCCTGAGCTCATCCCTCGTGCCGTTCATCTCCTCGATGGCGGTGCAGAGGTCGGTGTATTCTTTCAGGGTCATCCCCCTGAGGGAGTCGGTGCGGCCGCCGGTGTACTGCGACACGAGCACGCGTCTCGTCTCCTCCGGATCTCCGCGGATGATGAGCTTGCGGAAGGCGGAGTAGAACCGCCCGAAGTTGGTAACCTGCTGTGCCATGTCATCGACAAGTTTTATTTGCCAAATCGATACACACTCCGGCTTGATATTTATCCAGCCACATCATGGCTTCTTCTATTTTTGTTTTTACCAGAGAGGCTTCCCTATTAGGATAGACCTTGGCTATGGTATTTGAAGCTTGTTGTAATTGGGCCTGAGTAGCAGCAGCCACTTCTTCCAGCTCGACGAGTTGTTTCACATTAAGATTTTCCATATTTTTATTCTTTATTCGGTTTCCAATCTATCGTCACCAAGGCGATGACCTCGCCGGTCCCTGCGCATTGCCCGCACTCCTCCCAGGATTCCCTCTCCGGCTTGAAGGGGTTGCCTGACCCTCCGCGCCCCTTGCAGCAGGGGCATTCCATCGGTCCGACCGCGAATGCCTCCCTGCTCACCATGGTCCCGGGCGAGACCTCTATGACCTGTCTTCTGACGCTCATGGCTCATCGTTGTCAGCGCCCTCACTTCTCAGCACGGCTATCAGTGCCCTGGCATGCTCAATGGACGAGGCCGCCATGAGCTCAATATCAGTCACATCACAGCCGGCATCCGTCTTGAATCCCTTTTCTTTCGCCATCTCGGCTACCGCCCTGAAGCCCATGCTCCTCTCCGTGCTGGATACCATCGCAGCCATGATCCTGCTGGCTGTCTCGTATGTGCGCTGCTCCCAGTCTATGCCGCCCTGGCGTACGATGCCGGACCCGTCACTCCTGAATGCCGGAAGGATGTGACCCGCGGCAAGACCGCCGTCAATAGCCGGCTCCGATACGGCTATGTCATAGTCCATCCTTGACCATCCGCCCGACGCCCTGGCACCAGTGACCGGCATTGAGCCCAGGAGTTCCGGTATGGTCCCGTCAGTCTTGCCGTCCCTGTAGTCCACACTCTCTTTCATGGATCCACACCACACTATGATGGTGCCCCATTCCCCCGGACGGGTCGCCAGGATCTCCGCGATAAGCTCTCCTGCGGTGTATGCCCTGTCGAGCTTGACAACATAAGGCGCGGTGCAGTCCCCGCCTTCACTTCCTTTCTGTACTAATCTCATGTCTGTTGATGTTTGATTGGTTTCACTATGATTTGTCTGAATATTATCGTTTGATGCCCTGAGCACTCCTTCATTCCATATTACAAAGGCAACCTCTTTTCGTGCTCATTTATCCGATATTGTTTGAGGTTCTTAAAACACCTTCTTCCCACACTACATAGCAGCTGCCGGGATCTTCGGTGAAGCGTCCTTTGCAAAATGCCTTGTAGCCTGCTACCCGGACTTTGATACCGGCGATGTAGCGGAGTCTGATGGCTGGTTTACCCATCGGCTGACCTTTATGTTCCTGTGAGATAAAGATGAAGCTCTTTGCCGGGAAGCGGTCTATAAGCTGCTTTGCCTGTTCGTAAGTCCATCCGGATACTTGAAAGCTATCGACAATTACGAAGTGCGGGCTCTTGGGCTTGGAGAGACGCTCTACAAGCTCATCGTAGGCGTCGCTCGTTACAACCCGGAACCGGCCTTGCACTTCGCCCATCTTGAATCGTTCGATGCGCTCCTTGAACGATTGGCCCACCCCTTCCTCATAGGAGCAGTAGAGTGTCATGCCGTAGTTGCAGAGTTCCTTTGCGAGTTGCATCACAAAGCTGCTCTTGCCGGAACCGGTGTCTCCCCAGATGAACCATGCCTCGTTGACAGTCGGGAAGCCGAAAGGTCGGCTCCACCGCTCACCCCACGGCAAGGTTTTGTAGGTCTTGGCAAGAACCTCTTTCGGACTGTATGCTCGCTTGGTCATAGTTATTTTTTCTTTTTGGATTTACTGCCAGTGCTTTCATAACACCATCCCAACATTCTTTCAAAGGGAAGTGCTATGCCATGTATTGTTCCAAATATACCGAAATCGCCGGCTTCATCTACTTCTCCGTCAGAATAGCCTTCAAAAACTCTAAGATTGTTCATTACAAACATGGCTTTACGATTCTTATCTATTTTATAGAATTCTTCAGGGGTTTTAAGCACTCGGCGACGACCGTTCTGAAATACTACTGTTATCTTGCCTGCCATATCATTGCCTTTTAAGTTTTTCGATTTCAGTGTAGACTCGGCGAAGTCCGCCGCCGGTCTTCCGGGCAATCTCCCCGGCATCGATGCCTTCCGGCGCGTTGAGCTTGGCAACGATCCGCGCCTGTTCGATGAGGAACCTGGTGCGCTCTTTGCTGTCGTCCGGCGTAACCTTGCTGTAGCGGTCACCGTAGCGACTGAGCATCTCGGTGTAGCCCACCTTCTTGCATTCGATGGAGCGGTTGATCTTCTCCTTGAGACCGTCGGCCCCCATCATATACCAAGCGCAGCAACGCTCGGTGGCGTTCCATAGGGCTTTCAACTCAAGGAAGGCTTCATACTGAAGGTCTCCGGCCTCGTCGAGAATGATGAGTGGGCTGTCGATGGAGCCAAGGTAGTAAACAAGGTCTTCATACACATCCGAGTACCGGCCTTTGCTGTCCACGCCGAACTCTGCGGCAATCTTTCGCACAAGCTTGAGCTTGGTCTTCACCTGCGAGCAATCGATATAGATGACATTGGGGTGCGTCTTGACATAGTGCCGGGCGGTGAATGTCTTGCCGATATTGGGCAGGTCGCAGAGGATTGCGCTGATGCAGCTCGATTGACAGGCCTCAAGCTGCGCCGTGATGAACATGAAGGTCGGGGTCTTGGCGGCCTTCCATTCGATTTCTCCTCGTAGGCTGACTCCGAGCTTACGCGCGATGCTTATCCAGTTGGCATCGCTCAGAACCCGGTCGGTCTGGCCGTTCTTGACCGCGCTGTAGACCGAGGTCGTGACGCCCAGGGATGCGGCGTGTTTCGCGTCGCTCGGATAGTTGGCGCGGTTCGCCTTGATCGCGGCGAGAATTTTATTTTTTATTTCTGTTGTAATCATATTCTAACAGTATTATAATTTCGTTCTATAAGTCTTGCAAGGCTCGTGCGGCGTAGTCTTCACTGAGACTGTATTCTTGCGTTTCTCGCGTTTCCGGATCCGGGACGACAACTTCCTCCACCTCGACTGTCTGAGGCCGTGTGTCGCGCTCTATTACGCCCACACGCCCGATGGCGTTCTCTTCGACATATTTGTTGAAGTGGCTGATCTTTTTGCGCTGCTCTGTGAAGACTCTCTCGTCCTCCTCGGTCTGCTCGGCACGAGCGGTGTTGTAGGTCCCGATATTCTCAAGCCGGTCGATATACATATCACCTTGGTAGATGAACATGTCGGTGATCTTGCCCTCCTCGTTGGTTAGGTAGTAAGCCTCGACCTTGTAGTCATTCGGGGCAAGCAGCTCGATGACCTCCGTCTTGCTCAGCCACCAGTCCACTCCGGTCACCCTGCAGTATGAGTTTCGACGGATTGTGGTGCTGACTCTTTCGCCGACATACCGGGCGATGGTCGCTTTGTCGAGGGGCTGCAGTGTCGGGTTGATGTTGGCTACAAGCACGTCCCATCTCGTCATGCCCTTGTACTTTTTCTGATTGGGGTGCAGGGCATGGTTGTATTCATAGATGTCACGCATATCGTCAGCGATCAGTTCATCCCAAGTGTAGTACTCCTTATCTTCATAAGTGTTGTTGAACTCGTCGAACACTTTTATACTTTCAGTTCTATATTGTCTTCTCTTTGCATAGAACCTACCAATTCCAATATGATTACGATGTTCGATAGTACGTTTTTTAACACCGTTGGCACTTTCAGCATATTTTTCTTTAGAGTTCATCGGAGCGCAGAACCTTACGAAAGGGAACATGACACCGGCACGGAGAAAGGAGTCTCGCCATTGGCTCATAAGGTGGTTCTCGACCTCGACCTCGGCAGGGCAACCCCAGCCTTGGCGGTCAAGCAGCCTGAACATATTCCGGAACATATCCACCACGAGGTCAATGTTCTTGGCTCGGTTGTAGGCGTAGCCGATACAGCAGCCGCTTGTCACGTCGTAAGCGTAATATGCCTTCGGTCGAATCCTGCTGTCCTTGAGCTTACGCGGAAGGTCTCGGTCATCAAACGAGACTTTTGACAATGAGAACTCGCCGTGATGACGGTGCATATGCGGTGCGATCTCGTGGGAGAATGCGGTATAACTCATTAATGCCTTGTCAATAAGAATCTTGTTTTTGGGCTTGTTAAGGTAGTTGCAGATGGTTGCCTCGCTCAGTACCATCGGCTCGCCGTTCTTGTCGGTGAAATCGTCCGGGTTGAAGAGTTCGCCCGTTTCCGGGTCAAAAACATCAAATTCTCCTGTTACAAAGGAGTTGTAGAGTTCGAGGACGTTGGTGTTCCAAGGTTTGTTTGGCTGTATGGCGATGCCGAGGATCAGACGCTCGGTCTTGTAATCAACCTTCCGGGCGCACTGATTGCCGAACCTGCCGCTTATGAGACAGGCATATCCGTTGGTCTTGTACTCGTTCACCTTCTTGCGGAACCGCAGGGTCGATGCCGGAAGGGTATGGCCGAAATGCTTGCGCAGAACCTCGATGGTGGCCGCCATCATGTCCCAGTCATACTTGCCTCCGAACAGTCTCTGAGCGGTGGACGCTCTCTCATAGAGCCTGATGCAGGTATTGAGAACCGAGGCATTGGTGATATATTCCTGTGCCTTCTCGCGTGGGAGTGCCACGCCGCACTTCTCTTTGGCGAAGAAGAAGACCGCAGCCTGTTGGTCGACCTCGTAGTTGCTCCTGACCCAGCCCTCAAGACGAGCCTGTGCGCCGCCGGGGAAAGTCTCCTCGACCTTGTCTTTGTAGCGTTGGGGTAAGCTGTCAACGGCAATGAGAGCATAGCTTCCCCTTGCTCCGCCTCCGCGACGTACAACCTCGACACGGTCGCGGTTTGTCCAATTTCGATAATTGGATTCCGTAACGATGCCGCCGTCGAATAACTCGCGGGTCGATATGCAAAGTCTGCCGTTGTAATATTCCATACCATTATCTCAAGGCTGCTGCCTGTTCCTTAATTTCAAAGATCATGGGGACTGTTACATTATCATAGATTGCCACCTCCTGTCCTTTGTAGAAGATGTGTCCTGTACCGTCCGCGCGGTAGAATTCGCAGATAGCCCCGTTGTCGAAGTCGGCCCTCATGGTGCCGTCTGCGAAGAAGATGGCTTCTCCTGCGGGTACGGTGGCCATTGTCACCCCTCCGTTCTGCCTGGCAGCGATTCGGATACGCTTGACGACAGCCGTTTCGGGATATTCGAGGTTGAGCGCGTTGAACACATGGCGGTCGCTCACCTTGAAGACCTTGGCGATCCTATCCCGCACTTCCTTGGAAACTGCAATATTTTTCTTCATTGTTCTCGCTTATTGAGTTTTATCGCTATCTTTGTAGACTGTTAGTAAATAACCGACTTGGATGCCACGTCCGGCCGACATCCAAACATCATATCAAAAAGACCGCAAAGCCATGAGCCTTGAAAACTATCTTGTAAGATCAGATGTATCTGAAACGGAGATACGCTGTTCTTTCCGTCAGGAAGAGGTGTCACAACTCCATACGCTCTTAAAAGAGAAGGGATTTGACTGGTACCGAGACTTCCTGACAACAAACCTCTCAGACATTCTGAAATATATTGCTCTACCTCCGTCGAGGCGTGAGGCAAAGAAATGGGTCGCCCATCCTGACGCGCTTCTTCTTCGGTTTGCAGCATTGCAAATATCCGCGATAACTGTGCAATTCCAGTTAGATATCGACGGCATAGCGGGGATTGTTGACTTCGGCTCTTACCGTAGCTTTCACTCAGTGATCGCAAACGGTCTCGCACCTCTTCTGCTCGGATCTCCCCTGAAAGAATTTCCGTTTGAGGGGTATGATTCTCCTTTTTGCTGAGGCTGTTGTAATACTCGGCTTCTTTCTCCTGACTATAAAATCTCTTAGTCATAGTCTCACTTTTTATTTAGTTCGTTATTAATCTTGTCAACGGCATCTTTCAGAGCGAAGTGCCCGGCAACAAGGGCGGCGTACTGCTTGGATTCATCGCACTCCCGGTCGTTATGGGTCGCCTCGAACTCATCGAGGATAATCCCTGAGTGGTTGAGGTTCTGAGTCAAGTTCTCAATGAGCAGCCTGACTGCGGCTTCGGTTCTCTCCTCTGAATATCGTTTCATAGTTTTTCTGAAATTTGTGGAAGGACTCGGACTCGAACCGAGGACGATACAGTCGGATTGGTTACCGCCGTTTGTTCTGCCAACTGAACTATCCTTCCGAATACCCCGGCGCATTTGGCGACGCCGGGGGGTAGTGTTGTGCCTTTCGGCTTTAACCGGCTCTCTTGCCGGAGGATTGCCCTCTCTTGGGTCTAACCCTTGGTATCTTCAAATATAGCTAGGATGAATGCACGATCCTCGTCCCACAATGGGTAGCCTTCTTCCATTGTCAGTCTGACAGCCTCACGCTCTCCGATGAGACGTACAGCCTCGCGCCTGAAATCGGTGTCGGCGTATGCATGAGCTTTCCCAAGGAGGAATCTTGCGTGCTCTATATTCTTTTCTCTCATATCTATCAGCTCATGACGGCATTCACCCAGCATTTCATTCAATGATGTTGCAGTGTCGGCAAGAGCCATTGTCAAAGGATTCTTGCCGGTCTGCCGCCAACGCTTGCAGAATTCATCCTTGCCCATGCTCCCGGCCGACATATACATTCTTTCAATGGCAGCATACTCTTCTGCGTCAGTCTTCAGGCCTGTGCGCTCCTCAAATTCTTTCTGTGTCATGATGTCTTTATTTTATTTCGTTAATAATCGGTTTCTGAGAACAGCCGTAGGCATACATCAGCCGGTCTTTCAACTTCTCTACATAGAATTCCGGGGCTGTGAACATGATGCCGCTCTCCTCATTGTAACTGAAGGGTACGCCGTCTAAAATCAGCACCGTGGCTACCTTGTGCTTGACGCTCTGCGTCTGCCATTTCTTGGTTTCGTCTGTCTCGCTCATAATGCTAAATTTTATCAACTCGCGGTTTTTTCGTATATTTGACCGCTCGTTCATTACTGAATACGCTGCAAAGTTAAGCGATAATTTTCGCGAATCCAAATTTATCAACGATATTTTTCGCATTATGTGTAAAATTTTATCTCGCATAAAAATTTTAGCGGATGCCGAGGGGGTTTCCATTGGCACCATTGAGCGTGTAATAGGTGCAAGTAGAGGGGTTATATCCAAGGCAATATCCAAAGGCACCGATATACAGTCTAAATGGTTGGAACTCATTTGCGAAAGATATCCTAAGTATTCTCCCTTATGGCTATTAACAGGCGAAGGGGATATGCTGAGAGAATCCGCATGTGGTACAACAATGCACCAGGAGTCGCACCCCGAAGAAGCATCTGAGAAAAATATCGCAGGTTGTACTCAAAAATTTTCACAGCAAGATCCAAACGCCATACTCATCGAGCGTTTCATGACTACCATAAGGGAACAAGCAGAAGAGATAGGCCGACTCAAGGAACGTATAACACAGCTTGAACGCGAAAAAAACGAACCCACGGTATCCTGTCAAACTGCACCAAGGGAGCTTTCAACATCCCAAGTGGACTAATCAGTATATGGAATGAATTTGGGATATGCCCAAACTGAACGAAAAGGATACCAAAGGGAACCCCGGAACGCCCCCGAATCATCTCTTTTCTGTGTGTTACCCCCTCAAATTAGGGTATAAAACAGCGTAAATAGCTGACTCCCCCTTATTTAATAATGTGTATATTGGCAAAGCCATGGTTTTTTCTTCATAGTGAAATGCAAAAATCGGGGGTCTATTTTGAAAAAACGGTATTTTCCCTCCCCTCTATTGCACCCCCCGATTACCCCAAATGTGAATATCCACTTTTCACAAAGTGAATATCCACTTTGAATATCCACCTGAATATCCACCTCTCAAAATTGACCGTTCTAACATCAAAAAGGTGGAGCTGTGAGGCTCCACCCGGAAGGTCATCGATCTAACAGCACTCCGAGGCTGTTATAACGTTGTTATTATGTCATTCTCATCGTCCTGTGGACGCTTGTCTTAGCAAGAATCATCTGCGCCATCACCGGCTCCACGAGGGGCTGTGAGCAGCGTAGTTTGCTGTATTATCGCACGTTTAGTGACAACTGAGCCTCTTCCGCTCAACCCGGCGCGGCGCAGATAATCATACCCACAACCCACCTGTTCGGGGGTCAAATGATGGAAAATGGCTGCAATAGAGCCAAAAGCGAGGGTTTTGCGCTTGCCTGTCAAGTGGACGATGATACATTTGGTCTGTCTCATACTCGTAGAATTTTCCGCAAATATACACAAATAACCGCTATTTGCAACCTTTTGAATAATCAAATTATCAGAACCGGCACAAAAAAATCGGTGCAAAGCCGACTTTTAAAATGAAAATGTAAGGACATCCATCCTAAGACACAATCTTATGTAAACGCCATGTAAACCTTTACCCCCTCTTATGTAAACGCCACGTAAACCTATGTAAACTTTTTATACGCTTCGTTTTTTTGACCACCAAATCTAGTAATCTCGTAACTCTCGCAAATTCAACGCATTTCATAAAATTCGCTTGACCTCAGTATCAAACGCTTCGTTTTATGCCCCCCACTCAGGTACAGGTCCTGGATTCAGAAAGCTGCAGGATGTCATCAGCATTGAGAGTGTTGACACTGCTAATACGGATCTAAAAAACTTTTTCATATTGCTTGATTGATTTTTTCACCGCAAAATTAGTGAAAGAATTTGGAAAAACAAACCAATTGGTCTGTTTTTTGCGAAAAAGTCTGCCCAGCTTCGATATCCTGATAAATTTAATTATCAAATCATTGATAATCAGAGATTGATATTTGCAGTGCTGATATGAAAATAGGTTTTATGGCTTCATAATTAAAAGAGGTCTACTCTTATGTTGCCATAATTTAGGTCGTATTGGATACCGTAATTTTCAGGCTTTCAGTAGAGAATATGCGAAACGTAATTTCTGAGCAAGAAACTTTGTGTCAAGTCCTCCAAGGAATGATTGTTCGAATGACAGACCTAAGAATATCTGACGGAACATTAGGGCTGCGCTTTCAATATCTATGTCGCTGCGTATCTCCTTGCGTTCAATAGCTGATTTTATTGCCGATTTCCATATCTCATAATCCTGCTCGAATATTTGCATGATCTTCTTGTCAGCATTGGGATAGTAGAGCCTTACTTGCATGAGTATATGAAAATAATAGAAATTAAAGCTACATCCTGAAGGATTATTTCCGTCGTCAAGTATTTGTATAAGTCTGCTCATAGTGCGTTCTACACCGGAAATATATTGTTCGATAAACTCATGCAGAGTGCAGGACTGGAAATTGAATTTGATGGAGGTTGACTGCATGTGGAACACATATTTATCTATAACAGCGATAAATAGATCCAGCTTAAGCGGGTAGTAATAGATGAGGCCTGCTTTCGAGAGCCCGCAGGCTTTTGCGATCTCCGTCTGACTTGCTTTTTCATAATTCATCTTGGCAAATACGCGCAAGGCATTTTCAAGAACTTCTTCCCGATTGGTAATCATATATAAAAAGCTTTTGTTACAGGACACGAAGTTACAAAATATTTTCTAATATGTCATCGGTTTTTGTAATTTACCCCACACTATAGGTTTCGTCCTCTCTTGAATTTAATAAAACGATTGTGTTGAAAAACATGGCTATGCATAGGATTATTTTGACTGAAAGGGACTATCTTTGCCTAAGTAATAATTAACGAAATAATACGATTCAAATATGGGAATGAATGTGTATTCCAATCGGGAGGAGATACTGGAGCGTATCAATGCTATGACAGCTGACGACCGTGATGCGGAAGTGGTGGATTATCTTATGTCATTTCCAGAAGAGGAGCTTACTGATGAGCTTAAGGGGCTGTTGGCCCGAGCCTATAACAATACCGGTGAATATGAGAAGGCATTACCGCTGCTTGTTGAGACGGAGAGTTACGGCAGAGAGACTGCCAACTGGAATTTCAGAATGGGATATTCCCTCTATTTTCTTGGTGATTATGAGGGGTCGCTTAAATATTTCAGTCAGGCGTTGGAGATCGAGCCTGATGACGAGGACACCAAATGGTTTATTGCTCAATGCAATATAAATATGCCTTTCAGGCAGCGTGTTGTTGATTTTTGGAAATGGTTCTCCGAAAACAGTGCTGATATAGAAGAAATGCTTGCCGGAAGAAATGACGGCAGGGGGAGTCTGTCCGATCTTATGGCTGAAGGCATGTCGATAATAGGTGAGGATGTGTATTATAACATAGGTGGTGACCGAGAGCTTACATTCTGTGTGGAAGGGAATACCGAGTGCTATTATCTGTATCCTTATCTGGTTGATAATATGCCTCTGGAGCTTAAAGACAGATGGACTGTTCATTCATGTCAGCATCCTTCCGACATAAGCGGATTCACATTCCGTATGTATGACAAGGATATACCTATGACGGAGATACTTGTGCGTGCGGATTATGATGCGGAAAGTTCGGCATTCGATCTTTGCTACCATCATCCTGCGCTTGCAGAACTTGATGAAGCAAAAAGCATCAATGCTTTTTATGTGATACTTCAGCATGCCATAGGTGAAGGTGCGGTATACAACTATGTCTATGATGTAAGACAGTCAGACAGTACTGACGGTATGTATCCTATAGGTGAGCTCTCATCCGGGATGAAGAATATGCTTGAAAACAACGGAAAAGAGTATCACACCGAGCCGGAACTGAATTGGTGTACCTACAGATGTGAGCCGAAGGAGGATAGTGAGAAGTTGCGAGAGGAGATAATATGCGGGAACTCACGTTTTATGCTTCTGAACCGCCAATATATGGAGGGAGATATGCAGTGTTATCGTGACCTTGCATTGAAGGGGGCATCTGCAATGTTCCTGATGATCACGATCCCTGATGGATGGGGGATAAAAGAATTCATGGATATGCGTTATACCATAGAAGACCGTATCGAGAGTATGTTTGGTAATAGTGATACGCCAGGATTGCTGCTTGGCGGAGCCATGGGCAATAAAGATATAGCCTATATTGATGTGCTTTTGTTTGACGGGCCAGGATTCCTGAGGCATCTTAATGATCCTCTTGTCATGGACGATCTTCTCCGGTGCGGGGATGGAAGTGTGATGGATTCCTCGGTATATGCGAAAGGATTTTGCCAGAACGACCCTATGGTGGAGTTACGTAAGCGTGACCGTATGGGATGAGTCTTGATATTGCCATGCCGGGGCTGTTACTTCCCGGCGGTGGCAATAAACAGTCTGTCTGTATCGAAATATTTTTCTGCCATTGAAGCGAGCATTTCAGACGTGAGTTGACGTGCGGCATTGTCCTGCATGGCAAAGTATCCCGCAGGTGTGCTTGCGGTTACCTGTGTCTGTAGGAAATCCATTCGTGAGAATGGAGTGTCAAGGACTCCGGCAAGTTCGGAAAGCACAAACCTGCTGATGCGGTTCACTTCATCGGCTGTATATGAGTCGGGATTTTTCATCCGTTCTATTTCGGCGATTGTCTCGCTTATAAGAAGATCGGCTGTGGAAGGATCGGTCTGTGACGATATGGATATGAAACCGCTGTGACGGTAGCCTATGAGTGATGCCGTGATGCCGTAGGTGAGACCTTTCTCTTCACGTATGTTAAGCATCAGACGGCTTCCGAAATATCCTCCAAGGGCTACTGTCGCTATTCGTAGCGGAACGTAGTCCGGATGATTTCTGCCTATTGCGGGAATCATAAGTTTGACACCGCTTTGTAATGAATCAGGCATGTCGACGTGGGTCTTTCCGCCGGATGTATGTTCAGGGAATCGGAGTGGTGGCAGAGGGTATGGATTGTGGGAGGGTATGGCAGAGAATATGCCTGCAGCTTCATTGATCATGCTGTCCGACAGCAGTCCGCTAATGTACACATGCATTCCTGATGGGTCGAGGCGTGCATTGTGGGCTTCGGCGAGCATTTCCGGTGTGATTCCCATGAGTTCTTCCGGCGATGGGACCGCCGAAAGCGGATGTTCGGGACCGTATATGAGATTTCTCATGGCGCATCCCGCACGGTAGAGCACCTTGTGATGATCTACTTCGAGCCTTGCTGCTTCATTGCGCACCACATGGGAGGTCGCCTCAGGGTCGAATGCCGGTGACAGCACTATCTCGTTGACCAATGGGAGTAGAGTACGGTATGTGCTGTTGAGGCAATATACGCTTAAGGCTGAGTGGTGGGTGGATGTCTCGATTCCGGTCCAGGCTCCGTTGTGTTCGATAATGTCGGACAGCTGTTCTCCGGAATGATTGACAGTTCCCTCCAGAAGCAGTGAATTGGCGATTTCTAACAGCTTGGGGCGTGGTGATTCAGCGATTCCTCCCGGCAGGAGTATCTTTATGCGGCTTACGTCGGCATTTCCTCCGCTCAGGAAATGCAGTGTCAGACCATTCGGCAGAGTCATTGTCTCTGCTTCGGGGAATGATAGTCTCCCCATATTATGAATGTCGGGGGCAATTGCCCTGTCGATAATTTCTTCCATTGTCAGAGTTCCTTTTCCTTAAGCGAGCTGAGGACCGATTTACGGGCCTCTTCGGCTGTAGGCTGTTCGGCTGGTTGAGTGGATATGGTTGCAACCTGTACGGTCTTCTGTTGTGTTGGTTCCGGTTGGGATTGTGGCGTTTTACGATCAGCGTTTTTTTGTGTTTCCGGTTTTTGTTCTGTTCCGGGCGCTGCGGTTGGTGTCTGTTGTTTGGGCTGGGGTAGCTCTTCTACCGGGGTGAGGGTGAATCCGGCAGGGGATTCGAGCTGAGATATATGTATCTCTGGAATATCTCGTGAAGATGGCTCCTCGTGTCGGATGTCGTTTTCTTTTTTATGTTTGTCGGGCTTGTTCTTATTATTTTTATTGTATGCGTCACCTATCATTGCGTGATATTTGTCCACCATTCCGGCTCCGACATAGGTTCGGGAGTAGTAGGATGAGTTTATGTCGCTTATTATCACACCTTGCGATGTGGATGCGTGGATCATCTGATTGCCACCGACGAATATGCCTACATGTGATACTTTCCTTTTGTTCTTTCCTGTCGCAAAGAAGATAAGGTCGCCTGGCACCATGCCTCCTTTTGACACTGATGAGCAGTAGTCGTGCTGTTCGCGTGAGTTGCGTGGAAGCTGTATCCCGAGGGCGTCCTTGTATACCTGAAGTACGAGCCCCGAACAGTCTATGCCTCTTCGGTCATTCCCTCCGTATCTATAAGGTGTGCCAAGCCAGCTGCGGGCTTTGTTGATGAGAGCAGCTGACTGAGGTGCCATATATGTGTCATTATCGTTATTGTCTTTGCTGATGCCCGACCCTTTGTCGGGGGTATAATTGTTTGCCGGGATGCGGGTGGTCCTTGATGATCCGCAGGCTGTCAAAATGGCAAGGACTGACACAACGAGTATATGTGATGCTATCCGTTTTAACATAATAATGCAAAGATACAGCATTATTTTTGGATTGTTATAAGTGTTGGCCGGATGATGTCGTAAATATTCCTTAAATTGGGGATGGAGCTATTAAAATTGTTTAAAGTCATGTCATGTGATGTAACTTTGCACGCGTTTTGCCGTCTTAAGGGTGTAAAGCAATTGAAATATTTACCAACCACTATCATAAGAATAATATGAAATTATCAGGCAAGATTATCCTCCTTGCGGCAGGTACCGCAATCCTGAGTTCGGCACTGACTGCCGGAGTAATGAAGGAGGCTTTCTCATCTCGTGACGATTTCTCTGTGGCTACTGCTGATGCCGGTGTTAACGGCAATCAGGGTGGATTCTATACAGTGGGTCTCTCTCCTGCTACAACAACTGATTTCACCCAGGCAGCAGAAAGCTCCATCAACGGAGTTGTCTCAATCAAAAGTTATATCACTCCCCGTCAGCGTTCGCAGGGATATGGAGGAGGTTTCTTTATAGATCCGTTCGAGTACTTCTTCGGATCACCGCGAGGGAACCGTCGACAGCAGCCTCAGCAACCACAGCAGGAGCCAGACCAGGATATGGAGCCCAGTGGACTCGGTTCAGGTGTCATTATAAGTGCCGACGGATACATCGTGACCAACAATCATGTGATCGATGAGGCCGAAAGATTACAGGTTACACTTAACGACAACCGTTCGTTTGACGCTACCGTCATCGGCTCGGACCCCACCACCGATATCGCTCTCATAAAGATCGATGCCGAGAATCTCCCTATAATCCCTATGGGGGACAGCGAGACCCTTAAAGTGGGTGAATGGGTGCTTGCAGTTGGCAATCCATTCGGCTTCACATCTACAGTCACAGCCGGCATTGTATCGGCAAAAGGGCGTAGCATCGGAGGGTCTACAGGCTCGAAACCTATGGGCATTGAATCGTATATACAGACAGATGCCGCAGTAAATCCCGGTAATTCAGGCGGTGCCTTGGTCAATCTCAATGGCGACCTTATCGGTATAAATACCGCTATCTATAGCCAGACCGGTAATTATGCAGGGTATTCTTTTGCAGTGCCGACATCTATTGTAAAGAAGGTCGTGAGCGATCTCCGTCAGTATGGTGCAGTGCAGCGTGCAATTCTTGGTATAGTCATTCAGAATCTGACTGGTGATCTTGCCAAGGACAAGGGTATCAAGTCGGTGACCAAGGGTGTGTATGTGCAGTCCTTCAGCGAAGGCCGTTCATCAGCCAGGGAAGGTGGCATAGAGGCAGGTGATGTGATCATCGCTATTAACGGTGTGCCCACCGACAATGTCGCTCAGCTTCAGGAACAGGTGGTGAAACATCGTCCCGGTGATAAGATAAATGTGGAACTTATACGCGACAATTCTAAAAAGACTGTCGTTGTGACACTCCTCAACCTGCAGGGTACCACAAATGTGACCAAAGCTAACGACTTCACCGATCTCGGCTGTGCATTCAAGAAGGTGGATGCTTCAACCCTCAAGCAGCTCGGCATCTCGGGCGGCGTGCAGGTGGTTGACCTGAAAGCAGGTATCGTGCGCGAGGCAGGTGTCCGTCAGGGCTTCATCATCACCTCCATCAATGAAATGCGTGTGGCTTCGCCGGCTGATGTCGAGAAGATATATCACGCACTGATGAAGGCTGAAGTAAACGACCGCATCATGATACTGCGCGGTGTATATCCTACCGGCAAGCGAGGACTCTATGCTCTCGATCTCGTTGGTGAATAATAAATATGGCTATATACCTACTTTAATAAATGATTGATTGATAATGTGATAAATTAAAGAAAAGGTTAAATAATAGATTACAAAGAGGGCTGGTCGTGATGACCGGCCCTGCATTGTTATTGTCAGAAAAATTCGCGGTTCATTGAAGAATTCTTTGTAAATTTGCATTTGATTTTATCCATTGTTTCCAGATGTTTGAAATATACCTTACACCTATTATAATTACACTGCTATCGGTGCTGGTCATATCGGCATTGTATCTGCTATTCGGATTCCGTCATTATGTGTCGTCAGTGAGTCGTCAGGTTGCCGCTGACAATGAGCGCAGCCTGAATTATGCTGACAGTGGCAGCACTACTGATGCCGCCGGTTATCCGCCTGTTTCAGTAATTGTGTATTCCGAGGATGATGCTTCCAATCTTGAGATACTGCTTCCTCAGATACTTGAACAGGATTATCCCGCGCCGTTCGAGGTGATTGTGGTTAACGATGGTGCCATCAGTTCCACTAAGGATGTGATAGCCAGACTGGAGCAGAGATATTATAACCTGTATATGACTTTTACTCCTCAGGAGTCACGTTCGTTGTCGCGCAAGAAGCTTGCTGTCACCCTCGGCATCAAGGCTGCGAAATATAATGTGCTGGTCCATACTACAGGGAATTGTCAGATTCCATCCGGACAGTGGCTTAAGCGTATGGCAAGCCATTTCAGTCCGTCGACCGATATAGTGCTTGGATACGCGATTCCGGCTGTGAGCGACGGTGTCGATGAGCCTTGGAAGCGTCTTCATTCATTTGACCGTGTGAGGAGTGATGTCGAATGGCTTTCGTGGGCGATAGCAGGAAGGCCTTACCGTGGCGACGGGTGTAATATTGCCTATCGTCGCGAGATGTTTTTCCGAAACAAAGGCTTCTCCAGGTCGCTTGACCTCAAGTATGGTGATGACGATGTGTTCGTGAGTGAGGTAGCTCGCAAAGGAAACACGGCGGTGGAGCTGTCGGATGATTCGATGCTCCTGGTTGTGCAGAATTCCCCTCAGTCAATTCACCGGACAGAGAAGATACGTCGCGACTATACCGCATCACGTCTGTGTGGCCATGCGCGTATGTTTTTCAGTACCTGTTCCTGGGCATGGTGGGCGCTTTTGGGCTCTGCCGTTGCCTTGGGAGTTGTAGGGCTTCCATCATTTGTGCCTATGATAGTGGCTGGAGTCATAATGCTTTCGGTATGGATTGTGCTTATGGCTGCTTGGCGCAAGGTGTCGCGTTCGCTCGGTTCCCGCTCTATAATGCTCACATTCCCATGGTTTATGACATATCATCCTGTGTATACACTGTATTATTGGATGAGGGGCAGGTTCAGGCGAGGTTCTAATCTCACGTGGGGTTGATTCTTAAAAGCATAAGTGATGAAAGGGACCATAGAGGTTAACGGTCTGCGACTTTTTGCACGCCACGGTGTGTACGAAGAGGAGCGTGTGAACGGCAATACGTTTGAACTGTCAGTCCATCTCGTGTATCCTATAGAGAAAGGGATGATGAATGATGACCTTGATGGTACGCTCAATTATGCTGAGGTCGTTGAGGTGGCGCGCGAAGTGATGGCCTATCCGTCACAGTTGCTTGAGCATGTGGTGTGGCGTCTTCACAGTGCCTTGACTGATCGTTTCCCGGATATAGAGGGTGGCATGATAAGACTCACCAAGCTCAATCCGCCTATCCCTGCGGAGATGGACGGTGTGGCGGTGAGGATTGAATGGTGATCATATAATAAATCCTGAATACATACGGATTTGATAATATATTGAATGTGATGAAAAAGACAACTTCCATACTGCTTCTCACCGGATATCTCGGTAGCGGTAAGACTACACTTGTTAATCATATACTTTCAAATGAGCGCGGCATAAAGTTTGCTGTGATAGTCAATGATATAGGAGAGGTAAACATTGATGCCAGCCTCATAGAGAGAGGCGGAGTGGTTGACAGCAAGGATGACAGCCTTGTGGCTCTTTCGAACGGTTGCATATGCTGTACTCTCAAAATGGATCTCATCAAGCAGATAGAGGATATTATGGCTATGAACCGTTTCGATTACATTGTAATCGAGGCGAGCGGTATATGCGAACCCGCACCTATAGCCCAGACTATCTGCTCTATATCCCAGCTCGGAGCCCAGGCCACTGTGTTCGGTACTCCTAAGCTCGATTGTATAGTGACTGTTGTGGATGCCTTGAGGCTTAAAGATGAGTTTGGTTGCGGTGACTCCTTGAAAAAGGATAATCTTGAAGAGGAGGATATAGAGAATCTTATAATTCAGCAGATAGAGTTCTGTAACATCATCCTGCTCAACAAGGTGTCGGAAGTCACAGCCGAGGAACTGTCTCATATCCGAGCTATTGTGCGGGCTCTGCAGCCAACGGCTGAGATCATAGAATGTGATTATGCTGATGTGGATATTGCACGTATCATCAACACTGGTATGTTCAGTTTCGATGATGTGGCTACTTCTGCTGCCTGGGTGCAGCATATCGAACGTGACAACCATGAGATAGAAGAGGAGGAGCGAGAGCATAGCCATCACCACCATAATCACCACCATCATGATCATGATGAACACGGAAATCATAGCCATGAACACGACGGACATCCTGAGGGGTGTTCATGCGGTCATTGCCACCACCACCATCATGGAGAGGGTGAGGCTGAGGAGTATGGCATAGGGACATTCGTATATTATCGTCGTCCGGCCCTGGACCTTAACCGGTTTGATCATTTTGTGGCTGCACAATGGCCCAGGGAGGTGATACGTTGTAAGGGGGTATGCTATTTCTCATGCAATACCGATATGTCGTATCTCTTTGAATCGGCAGGAAAGCAGAAATCACTGAAAGAGGCAGGCCTATGGTTTGCGACAGCTCCCGAGGAAGAGTTCAGGGAACTGGTAGTCCAGGACCCCAATATACTAAAGGACTGGGATGAGGAGTACGGTGACCGTATGGTAAAACTCGTGTTCATAGGCCGCAATATGGACCGTGAGGCTATAATCAAGGCTCTGGATGCCTGTCTGGATAAATAATCATTAAAATTCCTATCAAAACAATTCAATGAAACCTTATCTGCAAGTCGAAGATCTGACCAAGAGCTATGGTGACCGTATGCTCTTCGATTCTATCACCTTTGGTGTGAACGAAGGGGATAAGATAGGAGTGATTGCCAAGAACGGTACCGGGAAGTCGACACTTCTGCGCCTTTTGTCGGGTCATGAGTCTCCTGACAGCGGGGCAATCACATTTCGCAACGACTTGCGTGTAGGTTTCCTTGACCAGTCTCCTATATTTGAGCCAGGAACCACTCTGATGAGCAATCTCCTGCCTGCCATTCATGAGAATGATCATGAGGAGTGGAACCGTGAGGACCGCGTGAGGCAGATGTTATCGCAGCTTGGCATTGATGATGCCGAATTGATTGTCGATCATCTGTCGGGAGGTCAGATTAAGCGTGCTGCCCTTGCCCGGGTGCTTCTCGGTGCTCCTGATCTTCTCATTCTCGATGAGCCGACCAACCATCTTGACATCTCGACTGTGGAATGGCTTGAGAACTATCTCTCACGTCAGAGGATCACACTTCTTATGGTCACCCACGACCGTTATTTTCTTGATCGGGTGTGCAATAAGATCATAGAGATCGACATGAAGCAGATATTCACCTATGATGGCAACTTTGATTATTATCTGCGTCGCCGTGAGGAACGCCTGGAGGCACTCACCGGCGAGCTTGCCAAGGTGAAAAACACTCTGCGCAGAGAGCAGGAATGGATGAGGCGTCAGCCTCAGGCCCGGGCAGGCAAGGCTCGTTTCCGCATCAATGCATTCTATGACCTCAAGGAGCGTGCCTCGGTGCGCTACGATGAGCGTAACATCGATCCGTCCGAGGTGAAGTCATCCTATATAGGATCAAAGATATTTGAGGCAAAGGGTGTGTCGAAACGTTTTGGCGAAAAAGTGATACTCGATGATTTCACTTACACTTTTGCCCGTTATGAGAAGGTAGGTATCGTAGGTGAGAACGGAGTGGGTAAATCCACATTCATCAAGATGCTCCAGGGCATTGTAAGTCAGGATGCCGGAGAGTGGAACGTGGGTGAGACTGTGCGCTTCGGATATTATTCGCAGGATGGGTTGAATCTTCCGGCGGGGAAGCGTGTGATAGATGCGATAACCGATATCACAGAGGATGTCGTGGTCAATGGCACGTCACATTATACCCCTATGCAGTTTCTCAACAGGTTCCTGTTTTCTCCCGCTGACCAGCAGAAATATATTTCCACTCTCAGCGGAGGGGAGATGCGTAGGCTCAATCTTGCGGCAGTGCTTATCACTCAGCCCAATTTCCTCATACTTGATGAGCCGACCAATGACCTTGACATAATGACTCTCGGGATACTTGAGGAGTATCTGCGTAATTTCAAGGGGTGTGTGATAGTCATATCCCATGACAGGTTCTTCCTTGATTCTATTGTAGACCATCTCTTTGTAATGGAAGGGAACGGTGTGATAAAGGATTTCCCCGGCAACTATACCGATTATCGGAATTATCTGAAAGAACTTAAGGCAGCACAGGCTCAGGAGACAGCAAAGTCGCAACAGTCCGCTGCGCCTTCGTCAAACCGTGAAGCCAAGCAGCGTCCGCGCCGGATGTCATTCAAGGAACGTAAGGAGTATGAGGCTCTTACTGCCGAGATAGATGCTCTCACTCAGGAGAAGAATGATCTTGAAGCCATGTTCAATTCCGGTGAGAATATACCTGATATAGCCGAAAAGGCTGCTCGTTACAGTTCTGTCAAGGATATTCTTGACGAAAAGGAACTGCGTTGGCTCGAACTTTCGGAGCTTGAGTGACAGCTGGTTAAAGGTAGGTTCGACGGACTTGTTTGAGGTTCTGACTCAGATAACCCCAAATGATATGATGCAAAGCGCATAAGCATATCCGAGACAATGACACTTTTGTTGTTCTCTGTAGGTGCCATGTCAAAACGGTTGAATCCGTTATGATCGGATTTACTATACATGAGTAATCCGTCGGAGTCGAAATAGGCTTCCATGACAAGTGGGATATCAGGGTGGATTTCCACTAATCCTATTGAGAGCCGCCTGTCAGTGTCAACGTAAATTCCTATCAGGGATGTTTGTGTCTCCAATGGAACCTGGCACGTAAAAGTGTTATTATCTTTTTTAGTGAAATGGATGATGTCTTCTTCAAATGGATCATTGAAGATTGACGAAGTTATGGCTGTGACATCTATACTGTCTGTAGCAATGGATTTATCGAAACTTATTGAGATTGTTCCTGTGCTGTAATGCAGGCAGTTGTCCATGGCTGACGTATATTGCATTTTACCAAAGAGGCAGAAACATATGGCGACGAGTGTAAGCCTTGTGTGATTGTAGAGATTTAAGGGCATAATGTTCTTTTGGTATGGAGAGTAATATCAGGAGCAAAGATAGCAGTTATGATTTAATATTACACTATGGTTATTCCTGTTCAAGTGTAGGAAAAATAAAATTCAGGTGAATTTTGTACTGCCTCATCGGAATTTTGTACCTTTGTAATAAAAAATCCGGAAAATTATGGCGAAGTCAATCGTGGAAACTCCTCTTATGAAACAGTATATTGCGATGAAGGGCAAGCATCCTGACGCGATATTGCTATTTAGGGTGGGGGACTTTTACGAGACTTTTTCAGAGGATGCGATAACTTCTTCTGAGATTCTTGGCATCACTCTTACCAAGAGGGCTAACGGTTCGGCTCAGTATGTTGAGCTTGCCGGATTTCCTTATCATGCTCTCGACACGTATCTTCCGAAGCTCGTCCGGGCCGGCAAGCGTGTAGCCATATGCGAACAGCTCGAAGATCCAAAGGCAACCAAGAAACTTGTAAAGCGCGGTATCACAGAGCTTGTGACTCCGGGTGTTGCCATAAATGACAATGTGCTTGACCATCGCGAGAATAATTTTCTTGCGGCAATTCACTTTGGCAAGCAAAAGACCGGGGTGGCTTTTCTTGATATATCTACCGGAGAGTTTCTTACAGCAGAGGGCTCGGTTGATTATATCGAGAAACTTATGAACGGTTTTGCTCCGAAGGAGGTGCTTGTCGAAAGAGGCAAAAAACGTATGGTCGAGGAGTCGTTTGCAGAGCATTATTATACATTTGAGCTTGATGACTGGGTTTTTACCGATTCATCGGCGATGGATAGGCTGCTAAAGCAGTTTGAGACATCATCGCTCAAAGGATTCGGTGTGGATAAGATGCCGGCAGCTATAATCGCTTCCGGCGCGGTTCTGTATTACCTTGATATAACCCAGCATACCCATACCCAGCATATCACATCCTTGTCGCGTATCGAGGAGGAAATGGCTGTTAGGCTTGACCGCTTCACGGTGCGTAATCTCGAATTGGTGCGCGCTATGAGCGAGGACGGAAAGAGCCTGCTTGATGTAATTGACCGTACTGTCAGCCCTATGGGTGCCCGTCTGCTTCACCGCTGGCTTCTATTTCCATTGAAGGACCACAAAGAGATAAACAAGCGTCTTGACATTGTGGAGCATTTCTTCAGGGCATCGGACGATCGCGACTCTCTGCGCGAGGCTCTTGAACAGATAGGGGATATGGAGCGTCTGATAGGCAAGGTGTCGGCTCTTAGGGTAAGCCCTCGCGAGATGGTGCAGTTGAGAAATGCATTGAGGGTCATTCCTGAGATAAAGAGGGTGTGTGCTTCGGCTGATCTTCCTGTTCTTAACTCCATAGGGGAACAATTGAATCCTTGCAGCACTATTGTCGATAAAATAAGCAGGGAGATAGTCGATGATGCGCCTGCCGCACTCAATCGCGGCGAGGTGATCAGGGCAGGCGTGGATGCTGAGCTTGACGAGCTGCGCGAGATTGCTTACAGAGGGAAGGATTATCTGTCGTCGCTCCAGCAGCGGGAGAGCCAGCGCACCGGAATCCCATCGCTAAAGGTGGGATATAACAATGTGTTCGGATACTATATAGAGGTGACCAACACTCATCGTGACAAGGTGCCTCAGGAATGGATACGCAAGCAGACACTTGTCAATGCCGAGCGTTACATCACTCAGGAGCTAAAGGATTATGAAGAGAAGATACTTGGAGCTCAGGACAGGATTGCTGTCATCGAGCAGCGTATATACACCGACCTTGTGACGCAGCTTTCGGATTATATTCCGGCGATTCTTCTTGATGCCCAGCTCATAGCCCAGCTCGATGTGTTGGGGTCGTTTACACGCGTGGCGATTGAGAACAGGTATAACCGTCCGGTGGTGGATGATTCTTTGGAGATTTCTATAGTGGAAGGCCGCCATCCTGTGATAGAGAGAGAATTGCCTCCCGGAGAACCGTATATATCCAATACCGTGAACCTGTCCAATTCCGGGACACAGGTGATGATGATAACCGGGCCCAACATGTCGGGTAAGTCGGCTCTTCTGCGACAGACTGCCCTCAATGTGCTGCTTGCGCAGATTGGCTCGTTTGTGCCAGCCGAGAGCGCGCATATAGGTGTGGTAGATAAGATTTTTACCCGAGTGGGGGCTTCCGACAATATCTCGCTTGGCGAATCGACATTCATGGTGGAGATGAATGAGGCTGCGTCCATACTCAACAATATGAGCGAACGCTCACTGATTCTCTTTGACGAACTTGGGCGCGGCACCTCTACATATGATGGTATCTCCATAGCCTGGGCTATTGTGGAGTACATACATGAACATGGCAAGATGCATCCCAAGACTCTATTTGCCACACATTACCATGAGCTCAACGAGATGGAGAAAACGTTCTCGCGTGTGGTGAATTATAATGTGTCGGTGCGAGAGATCGATGGCAAGGTGGTGTTCCTCCGAAAACTCTCACGTGGCGGCAGCGAGCATAGCTTCGGCATACATGTCGCCAAGCTTGCCGGTATGCCTCAGGTGATAGTCAAGAGGGCCGATGAGGTGCTCAGGCATCTTGAATCGGTGAATCGTGAAAGTGATAAGGCTACTGCTGAAAGGTTGGCTTCTCCGTCAAATGTTCATGAGGGCATGCAGCTGTCGTTCTTCCAGCTTGATGATCCTGTGCTTGCCCAGCTTCGTGATCAGATTCTTGGTCTTGATATCAATAATCTGACTCCGATGGCGGCACTGAATAAGCTCCATGATATAAGGACTATCCTCACAGGTAAATGATTGTTGGGAAGTCAGTCATATTGCAGCGGTACCGTTCGCCGTGCGGAGAGATGATGCTCGGAGCGATTGGCGACAGTATATGCCTATGCGGTTGGATAGGGCGCAGCGGATATGAAAGGGACCTGGCGAGAGTTACGAAGCACTTTGGAGCCTGTGTCGTGCATGGGACATGTCCGGTTATCGATATAGCGGCAGAGCAGCTTGATGAGTATTTTGCAGGCGAGCGAAAAGTGTTTGACCTTCCGCTTGTATTTTCCGGGACCGAATTTCAGAACATGGTATGGAACGGACTGCTGCGTATACCTTATGGTGTTACAATATCGTATGGTGAAGAGGCTTCTCGTCTCGGTTGTCCTAAGTCGGTTAGGGCAGTGGCTTCTGCAAACGGTGCGAATCCTATAGGTGTAATTGTGCCGTGCCATCGTGTGATAGGTGCTGATGGTTCCCTGACAGGCTACAGTGCGGGCACTGATATAAAAGCATTCTTGTTGAGATTGGAAGGTATAGACCTTTTTTAGATTGCAGGAAAATCATAAATGCCACGGAACATTGACGCTCCGTGGCATTTATGATTTTATTTACGATCTGTTTTGTGACTGACGGATTTAGAATCTGCGACCGCCGGGGCGACCACCTCCCCATCCGCCGTGACGTCCGCCACGGAATTCATCGCTCCCTTTGGGTTCATTCCCCTTTCCGAATGTGTTGAAACGGTAGGAGACTGAGAACATGAAATAGCGGGTAAGCACATTGCTTTCGGAGTCATCGATGTAATTGGCATTGATGCTGCGACGTACGCTGTTTACCTGGTTGAGCAGGTCATAGACACGTACCGATACTGTGAGCGCTTTGTCCTTGAGGAACTGCTGTGACAGTGAGGCGTTCCACATTATTGACCTCTGGTCATATCCGGCAGAATAGCCTTTGGTGTCGGAGTAGTTCACATCGCTTTGGACTGTGAGTCCCCACGGAGTGTAGTAAGTGGCGTCGAAACGGCCTCCGTAACGGTGGATTGTGCGGTTGGACTGCTTCTGAACGGTGTTGTGGGAGAACTGTACGCTATATTGCGGACGCAGTTCAAATTCGAAATTATCGGGGCGGAACGCAATTCCGGGGCTTTCGAAGATGTTGAAGTCAAGGGCGCGGTTTCTCACTCCGTTGTTGTAACCGATGTTCTGTGAAGCGTTTCCGAAAATATGGTTTGAGATGGTCCATTTTTTGTTTTTTAGAGGCATTGACATCATATTCATGAGTCGGGAGCTCCATACGCCGTTGACGTTTTTGTAGGTGGTCTCTCGTCCTGATGTCTCAGGATTGAACGTTGTCATTGATATGATGGAGTTCTGTGTGTAGCTGAAGTCTCCGTTGATCATTATCGAACGCTGGGAGTCCATGTTGAAGTCCTGGAATCGAATATTGATGTTGTGGGCGAATGACGGATCAAGGTTGGGATTACCTATCTTGATGTTCATAGGATCGGAGATGTCAGGTACGGGCTGCATCTGGCTCATAGAAGGCTGTGACGAGCGTCCGCGGTAATTAGCCTGGAGCGAGCGACGCTTGTTGAACTTGTAGCGCATACGCAGGAAGGGGGCGTAGTTCCATACCCAACGGTCCATATTGTTTTCGGACTTTATGTAGTCGATCGATTTGGTCATCTGAGGTACGAGTGCGAGTCCTACCTCATAATTTAGGTCTTTGCCTACTTTCTTGTAGCTTACTCGGATGTCCTGATTGAAATAGTTGTTACGGAACTGGTTGGAATAGTCAGGATTAGGTTCCACACCTACAGGGGGAAGAATGTCAAGGTCATAGTCGTTGGGTATATCGTAGGTAAGACGGTCGGCGTTGTTCCAACGATAGTTCATACGATAGCTGAAAGCAAGAGAGTGACCTTTTGCCGGATTGCCGAGAGGTTCGGTCCAGGTGGCTTGTGCCATGATCTGGTTGCTCCAGGTGTGATTGTCGGCATATTGGTCGAGCACATCGTCTGTTTCAAGCAGATGGTACATTATCTCTGATAGGGAGTTTTCATATTCACGAACATTCGAGAGCTGATAGCGAGAGCTGATAGAGAATGAGCGTCCGCGATGGTTCTTGAAGTTGTGGGAGTATATGAGTCGTCCGGCCAGTTCGTAGGATGTCCCTCGGTTGTGAGTGAGGTTATAGTCGGTGCTGACTTTCTCCATCAGTCCGCTGATGTTGACAGTAGAGTCGTTGGTGAATCCCCAGTGATGGTTGATGGAGAAGTTGGGGCGGAATTCGAGGGTGTTGAACGAGTCTGGCTTCCATAGTAGTCGCAGGGAGCCGTTGACGTTGTTGGAACGGTCGCGTGACAGGTTGCGTATATGTGAATATGCTGTCGAGTCAGTGAATATGTACTGACGGTCCTGTCGTGAACGAGAGCTGACATCTGTATTGGAGTACATTATGTCACCTCCTATGCGGAACACCTCTTCCTTGCCTATATTGAAGTTTATGCCTACGTTGCGTGAGGTGGTTATGCCTCCGCGTCCGAACATGCCTCCGCGGAAACGTCCGCCGTTGCCATCGGTGAAACCGGTGCGGTTGATGTTGTTGAGATTTCCGAGAAATGTTATCTGGTTGCCGTTCCAGAAGCGGTTGATATTGAACGATGCCGAATATCGGTCGTCGGTTCCGTAGCCAGCTTCGGCATTTCCGAACCAACCGTTGTCCATACCTTTTCTTACAGTGAGGTTTATCACGGTCTCGTCCTCGCCGTCGTCAACCCCTGTGAGTCGTGCCATGTCGCTTTTGCGGTCGACTACCTGAAGCTTGTCAATCATGTTGGCAGGTAGATTCTTGGATGCTACCTGAGGGTCGTCGCTGAAGAATTCTTTGCCGTTCACAAGAATCTTGCTAATGGATTTGCCATGGGCGGTAATCTTTCCGTCGCTGTCGACTTCCACACCCGGGAGACGTTTGAGCAGGTCCTCGACCACAGCATTGGGCTGGGTGTGGTAGGAGTCTGCATTATATTCCACTGTGTCCTCCATCACCTTGATCGGCGTCTTTGTGGCTACTACACTTACTTCCCCTAACAGATGTGATGCCTCTTTCATGTTGATGACACCGAGGCGAACGTTGGAGTTTTCAACTGTCACATTCTGGTGGTGTTCGCTGTAGCCTATGTAGGAGACGGATAGGATATATTTGCCTCGTTTGACACCTTCGAGTTTGAAGGTGCCTTCGAGTGAGGTTGTTACTCCTTTTACGAATGCGCTATCCTTGGCAGCAAGGAGTCGCACTGTAGCCTCCATAAGAGGATCGAGTGTGGCTGCATCCTTCACCGTCCCGGTGATTTTGGCAGCCATAGCTGATGTGGAGAATAAGAAGATTAGTGAAATCGCTGTGAGTGCGCGGTGAAGACGTGTCATAACTGGGTGATACGTGGGGTCAAGTTGTGTTAACGTAATGATAAATAAATTTCCTTGTACGTTTATTTTGACTCCGGTATCATTATAAAGTTTAATCCAATATTGACACTTTTTGTGTTAAAATACGCAAAATGTCTTTTAGAATATCTTTATGCTCGGGATATATCGTTTGGGCTGTTTCTTAAGGTCGATAAGAATGCTGTCGACATGTGCCGCCGAGTTGTTGAGATTGTGATATAACCCCGGGTCGTTGAGCAGAAGACCGAGTGAGGAGTTAGTTGAATTGAGTTTTGAGGTAGCCTCATCAAGATTGGCTGTGATGCTGTTGATGTTGCGTAGAGTCGAGTCAAGCGGCATGCGTTTCAGATCATCCGAAAGAACTGCGAGCGCGCTTGATACTTGCGAGATGTTTGCGGAAATATCGCTTACGTTCGCCATAGTGGAATTGGCGTTTTTCAGGAGAGCAGGCACAGTACGGTTGAGCTGTGTAGTGGTTGCTTCAAGGTTTGCCATTATTGCATCGAGACGTCTCACAGAGTTCACGAGAGCCGGATCGGCAGCGACAGCAGTCAGTGCCACTACAAGAGAGTCGATGTGTGGAGCGATCTGAATTATTGATGGCATGAGTTCGGTGGATACTTTATCCATAAGTCCGGACCCTACTACGCCTGATATTTTTGAGCCTACTTCTAGTAGGTTGGGGGAGGTGCCCATCCTGAGTTCGATGGTTGATGTCCCGAGCATGTCTGTCACAATTACTGCGCTTGTCCCTTCGGGGAGCAGTAGCTGGCGGTCGAGACTTATTTCGACCTTTACGTGTCCAGGGTTGTCATATTCATATGCTATGTCACGCACCAGACCTACTTTATAGCCGTTAAGTGTTACCGGGGCGGATTGTGCAAGTCCTGCAACATTGGTGTATGAGGCATAATAATAATTTGCAGCCTTGAATATGTTGACCCCTTTGAGGTAGTTTATGCCAAACACGAGTGCGAGCAGGGCGATGAGCACTGAGGCTCCTATTATGATTTCACGAGAGAATAGCTTATTCATAATTGTTATATTGTAGCGTTATTTTATTTTGGATTATGACTTTTATTATTTGATGCGTTTGCCGTTACATGTTTTGATGACAAATGCATCAGGGAATTTCTTTTTTACTGTTTTAAGTTGGGCGTTTGCTTCCGACATGGACTGATATGAACCGTAGGTGTATTTTACGGTACCTCTGTCGTTGTAGTGTTCTACCGGTTTAAGCCCTTTAAGACGTTTGTCGCCTGACCGGAGGACACGGGGTGATGTGAGGAATTGTATTTTATATATAATTTTCCCATCAGTGTCTTTGGTTTTGGTGTCAGGCGTATCGAGGATCTGTTCTTCCAGGCTGTCAGTTATTTCGGGTTTCTCTTCGGCAGTTCTTTTTTTCTCATTTCGAGGGGTGTCTGAAGAGGGGTGTGAGGAATAGCTATGATAACGTTTTACGCCGTTGCATATGGCTTTAGCGAGTTTGGTGCTTCCGTTTTCCGATGCCATGAATGATTCCATGGCAGGATTGCATATGAAGTCGAGTTCGACAAGGATGGATGGCATGCTTGTGCGCACAAGTACCCAAAAAGGGGCTTGCCGCACGCCGTTGTTTTTTCGTCCGGCAGTCCTGACAAGCTGGTTCTGCACGGCTTCGGCAAGGGCGATGCTCTGGTCCATATTTTTGTGCTGCATCATCTCGAAGGCTATGTAGCTTTCAGTGGATGACGGATCAAAGCCTTCATAGGTGGTTGAATAGTCGGACTCAAGCTTCATAACTTCGTTCTCTCGCATGGCGACGCTAAGATTGGTGTCGCTGCGGTCAAGACCGAGGGTATAGACTGCGGCACCGTTGATGCGTCGATGTGCAGGTGATTTCGAGGAAATGGAGTTAGCGTGGATGGATATGAATATGTCGGCATGCTTGCGGTTGGCAAAGTCGGCTCTTTTCTGGAGCGGTATGAACCGGTCGCTGTCGCGGGTCATAAGCACTTTGACATCGTCCATGTCTCTTTCAAGCATTCGCTTGAGTTTAAGTGCCACATTGAGGTTGATGCTCTTTTCATTTGTGCGCATTCCCAATGCTCCGGCATCTTTGCCTCCGTGTCCGGGGTCTATGACTATTACAAAGTCTTTAGCCTCTGCTATCGGAGCGATGCTGAGCAGGAGGAGTATGTATACTATTGTATTTAAAATGCGATGCATTATGGATTGAGACTGATATTCAATTTGCAAAATTAGCAAAAGAAAACCAAAACGAAGCCTGTAACACTAATTTTTTGGCATATCTGCGAAATTTTGTCTACTTTTGGAGAAGCAAATGATGATGGTTCATCACATGAAAACTGTTTAATGCTAATGATGTATGAATAATATATACAGCAAATTGCTTTTCACGCTGGTTGTGTGGATGGCGGTGCTCTCGTGCGGCAGGCATGGAGAGGAAGTTGATATTCACCGTCTTGACCTGGAGATTTCTCATGGTGTTGTGCCGGAGGATTCGGTTATGTATAAGGCAGCTGAAAAGCTGTTTGAGATATGTGGCTATGGCCCGGTGTATTTCCTGAGTGTGTGTGATTATGCCGACAAGTCTTCAATAAGGGAGCATCGCGATGCTGTAGAGAGGGAATTTGCCGATATGAGCCGTGAGCGTAAGTCGCTCGGGGAGCTTTTCGGCAGGATGCGCCGTGACCTGCCTGGAGCGGAAATACCACGCGTGTTCACGGTTATATCTCCTTATACACAGTCGGTTTTCGTTGCCGATTCAGCAGTTTATTTAGGTCTTAACCACTATCTTGGCACGGCGTATCCTCCGTATGAGCCTTTCCCGGAATATGTGAGGAGGCTTAAGGTGCGTGATCGCATCCCTGTTGATATTGCAGAGGCTATAATCAGGACATCCTATCCGTTCAAGTCCGGTGGAGATTATCCTCAGGTTTTGGCAAGGATGGCTTATGAGGGTGCGGTTGCCGAGGCTGTGATGCGGATGGCGGATGTTGATGAGCAGGAATCTCTCGGATACAATGACGAGGATTATTCGTGGCTAAATGACAATGAGCATGAGATATGGGATGCAATCGTGAGCCGACAGATGCTTTTCAATACGGACAGAGACATGATCCGTTCACTCGTTGGAGTAGGTCCGAGCACCAACGTAATAAGTGCCTCATCGCCGGGAAGAGCCGGCAGGTATGCAGGGCATCGTTTAGTAGTGTCTTATCTTAAGGCAAATCCGTCGGTGTCTCTTGAATCGCTTCTTTCCCCCGGCTTCTATGAAAATCCCTCCTTGCTTTCCTCGGCAAAGTATAATCCATAGCCTTTAAGCATGATTGAATCTACTGTGATGTCAGTGATACAAAGGTAGATACTGGGACTCCTGTTTAAGAATGTCAATAAAGAATGAAGGGATTAAACTTTAATAGCCTAATCCCTTCATCTGTGTTGTCTTACCTGGATTCGAACCAAGACAGGCAGAACCAAAAACTGCAGTGCTACCATTACACCATAAGACAATCCTTATGCTCAAGCTTCATCGCATGCCGATGATGCCTAAAGCGGTGCAAAGTTAGCGAGTTTTTTGCGTATTTGCAAGGGTTGCCCGAAGTATTTTATTGTCTTTGTTCTAATTTGCGGGTAATTAGACAATTATTTGGTCTATAAATAGAGCTTTAGTCAAGCTTGTGAATTACGAGACCGGAACGGAGTTTGGGCTCGAACCATGTGGTCTTGGGAGGCATTATATTGCCTGAATCCGCAATATCCATAAGTTGCTTCATGGATACGGGGTAGAGAGCAAGTGCCATAGCCATCTCCCCGGAATCCACACGGTGCTTGAGTTCGCCGAGACCGCGGATTCCGCCAACGAAGTCGATACGCTTGTCGGAACGCAGGTCGGTGATGCCGAGTATGTCGCGGAGTATCAAGTCGCTTGAGATTGTCACGTCAAGAATGCCGATGGGATCGTTGTCGTTGTAGGTGCCGGGCTTGGCGGTGAGAGAGTACCAGCGGCCTCCGAGATAAAGCGAGAAGTTGTGTAGGGCTTCGGGACGGTATTCATCTGTACCCTTATCCTCAACAGTGAAGTTTTCGGCTATGCGTGCGAGGAATTCCTCGGGAGTGAGACCGTTGAGATCACGCACCACACGATTGTAGTCGATGATGTTGAGATGGGATGCGGGGAATGCCACGGCAAGGAAATAGTTGTACTCCTCGTCACCTTTATGTGCGGGATTGTTCTGGGCCTTCTCGTGTCCGACGAGTGCGGCAGCAGCTGAGCGGTGGTGTCCGTCGGCGATGTAAAGATAGGGGATGCGTTCGAACTCGCTTGTCACGGTTGCTATCATTTCAGGGGTATCGATCACCCAGAAATGGTGGCCGAAGCCGTCGGGGGCAGTGAAGTCGTATTCGGGTTCGTTCTTGGTTACTTCGTCGATTACCTGCTGAAGCACAGTGTTGTCGGGGAACGCAAAGAATACCGGCTCAACGTTGGCATTGTTGATGCGGACATGCTTCATGCGGTCCTCTTCTTTGTCGCGACGTGTGAGCTCATGCTTCTTGATGCGTCCTTCCATGTAGTCGGCTACATTTGCAGCGATCACTATGCCGTATTGGGTGCGGCCGTTCATGGTCTGTGCATATATGTAGTAGTGCTCGTTGTCGTCCTGCACGAGCCATCCGTTTTGCTGGAATGCGTTGAAGTTTTCTACAGCTTTGTCGTACACCTTGGGATCGTGCTCATCGGTGCCCGGGGCAAAGTCGATCTCAGGCTTGATGATGTGGTAGAGTGAGCGCGGGTTGCCTTCGGCTTCGCTGCGTGCTTCTTCTGAGTTGAGAACGTCATAGGGGCGCGAGGCTACCTGTGTGACAAGGTCGCGTGGCGGGCGTACGCCGCGGAACGGTTTGACTTTTGCCATGATTTGTGTTTTTTGCTGGACTGAGTTTGCCCAGTCCATGGTTGATGATTTATGGATATTTGGTTAAGGTTACCTTTTGTTTTATGGCGGATGGCAGTACTTAGGTGTTCGGGCTGTTTCAGGAGGAGTGTGCCAAAATACTTATGTATGAGTTCTGGCACATCTCCTCACTGATGCCTTTTATGGGGCCGATAGGTGGATTATTTCTTTCTTTCGATGGTCTGCTTTCGGTCGGGTCCTATTGAGACTATGGTGATAGGAGTCTCAAGCTCTTTTTCAAGGAATTCGATGTAGTCTTTGAACTGGGTAGGGAATTCCTCTTCGCTCTGCATTCCTGTCATGTCAGTCTTCCATCCGGGCAGGGTAGTGTAGACCGGTTCGATGTCCTCTTCAATTGAGTAGGGGAACTGTGTGGTAAGATTGCCGCCGATCTTGTAGGCTGTGCATGCCTTGATTTCGTCAAATCCGTCGAGCACGTCGCTTTTCATCATTATGAGCTGTGTGACACCGTTGATCATGATGGCGTATTTGAGTGCTACGAGGTCGATCCATCCGCAGCGACGCTCGCGACCGGTGACAGCTCCATACTCGTGACCGAGGTCGCGGATGCGCTGGCCTGTGGCATCGAAGAGTTCGGTGGGGAATGGTCCGCTTCCTACGCGTGTGCAGTAGGCTTTGAAGATTCCGAAAACTTCTCCGATCCTGTTAGGTGCGACCCCCAGTCCGGAACATGCTCCGGAGCATATAGTGTTGGATGAGGTCACGAAGGGGTAGGAACCGAAGTCGACGTCAAGCAGTGTGCCCTGAGCTCCTTCGCACAGCACGCTTTTCCCTTCCTTGAGCAATGAATTGATAAGGAATTCCGAATCGACGATATCAAAGCCTTTGAGGTATTCGATAGCATCCATCCAAGTGTCTTCAAGCGAAGCAAGGAGTTCTGGGTCGGGAGTGGCGTCAAGGGATTTGAGGCGTGAGAGGTGCATTTCGCGCTGGGCGTTGTATTTCTCGTCGAAGTTGTGGAACACATCGCCGAGGCGCAGGCCGTTGCGGGAGATCTTGTCGGTATATGTCGGTCCGATTCCTTTGCCTGTCGTGCCAATCTTTTTGCCGCCTTTAGCCTTTTCATTGGCAGCGTCGAGGAGCCGGTGGGTAGGGGCGATAAGGTGGACTTTCTTGGAGATGCGCAGGATGGAACGTAACTCTACGCCGCTCTTTTCGAGTTCTTCCGCTTCCTGTTTGAACAATACCGGATCAAGCACCACACCATTGCCTATAATATTGATCTGTCCATGCTGGAATATGCCTGATGGAATGGAGCGGAGCACATATTTCTTGCCTTCAAATTCGAGGGTGTGACCGGCGTTTGGACCACCCTGAAATCTTGCTACGACATCGTAACGCGGGGTGAGCACGTCAACTACTTTGCCTTTTCCTTCGTCGCCCCATTGGAGCCCGAGTAGCACGTCTACTTTCATTGTGTCAGTTACTTAGTTGTATTTTCTTTATTTCTTTTCTTCTTTCCATTGCTCTGGCACCGGGAGCATAGCCCGCTGACGCAGACTTCAAACTGCTTTGCAGCAAATGATGAATAACGCTTGAAACTTAAGGTACGGAACAATTGTGTATCCCTGACCTCTCTCACCTTTCCGCAGCTCTCGCATATCAGCCTCACTATGGCGGGGGGCTCAATGGCAATCTCCCAGGTGTCGGCTGAGAGATGGAGTTTCCTTACGATTCCGGCTTGGGCAAATAGTCCGACCGAGTTGTAGACCGTAGCCCTGCTCACACGAAAATCTCCCCCTTCCATGGCGGTAATGAGCTCGTCGACGGTGAAACGTGATGGCATTTCAAGTACTTTGTCGAGCACAGCAAACCTTTCCGGGGTGCTACGTAGGTGATGTTCTGCAATATATATGCTCAGGGCTTCGCGAGCGAGACCCTTGCGCTTGTCCTCGTTCATCATTCACAAAGTTACAACCATACGCCGAGATTTCCAAAAAAACATTGTAATTTTTCCGGCAGTTATTTTATATGTATATGTTTACATTCTGATTATGCCTGAGGATGTGAGGATGCGGAAGATCAGGTCTTTGAGGAGGTCGTATTCGTTTTGGCGGGAGGATATGCCTTTGCTGCGGCAGTCGCATTCGCGCAGTGCCGAGATTATTTCTATGGTCTGGCGTACATTGTAGGACCGTGCAGCTGTCTCGTAATTGCGTAATGCCCATGGCGATTTGAGCCCAAGCGCATCCATGTATCCGCTCTGCGATTTGTCATGGGTGTAGTGATATATGAGCAGGTTGGAGAAGTGGTTGAACAATGTCGACAGGGTCATTACTGTGGGGTTGTTCTTGGGATTGTTGCGGAAATATTCGACTATTGCCATTGCTTTGGCTGCATTGCGCGCGTTGATTGCGTCCACAAGCTCGAAGTTATTGTAATCCTTGGATATCCCTATATTGCGCTCGATGGCTTCGGGCGTAATCATTGCTCCTGCTCCGAGAATGAACGACAGCTTGTCGATCTCATTGTAGAGGCGTGACAGATCGGTGCCTATGTAGTCTCTAAGCATTGACAGAGCTTTTGGGTCGACAGTCATCTTTTTTTCTTTGATGAGGTCGGATATGACAGGCAGAAGATTGCGTTCGCTTACTTTCTTTGATTCGAATATGACTCCGTTCTTTTTTACAGCTGCAAGAAGCTCCTTGCCCTTGGCTTTGTCGCCTCGGCAAGCTATTACGAGTATTGTGGACGGGTTGGGACGCTCGGCATAGTGATGAAGCTTGTTGAGTGAATCAGCCCGCACCGATTGGGCTTCTTTGACTATCACTACCTGGTGTTCAGCCATCATGGGGAGCCGCTGGCATACGTCCATGACAGTCTCCATGTTTGTTTCCGGTCCGTAGAGGGTGTACATGTTGAAGTCGCGTTCCTCTTCGGGGAGCAGGCTCTCGAATGTCTTTACAAGCTCATCGATATAGTATCCCTCTTCGCCGTGGAGCAGGTATACAGGTGCAAGTTGGCGGTTGGCTATCTGACGCTTTAGCTGAGGGAATGTGATATCGGTCGATGTGGTGCCTGTCTTTGATGTGGTAGCCATAATGGTCGGTTAGTGATGTCGAATAAGAGTGTAAATTTAGCAATAAATACCAGTATGTGCAAAAGTTTTTCATGAGTGCTCTTCGAGATTCGTTCTCATTCATTAAATTTGCAAATTGAAATCTTATGTATTGAATCATGCCTTCTTCGACACAGAATCTGCCACCACAATTGAATCTTCCGGTTGCTGAACTGTCATTGCGCAGCGGCGACAAGGGGGTTGAGGTCTATGATGAGCTGAGGCAGAAATGGCTGCTTGTGACCCCTGAGGAATGGGTGCGTCAGCATTTTGTGCATTTTCTGATGTCGCATATGGGGGTGCCTCGCAGCCTTATAGCCAATGAATTGGGGATCAGGCTTAACGGAATGTCGCGACGGTGTGACACTGTGGTTTTTGACCGAGCTCTATCTCCCTTGATGATAGTCGAATATAAGGCTCCGGACATAAAGATCGATCGGAAGGTGATAGATCAGGTAATGCGGTACAATACAGTGCTTAAGGTGCCTTATCTTGTGGTGAGCAACGGATTGCACCATTATTGCATTAAGGTGGATGCCGATGGCAATAAATGCCAGCTCCTCACACGCTTACCGCGATATGAGGAGCTGACATGAATTAGGTAAAGTTTTAGGTAAGAAAGAATTTGTTGCGGTTATTGTTCTGCCATGAGTTCTCTCTCTATCTGTGAGAGGTCCTCCTGGAGTTTCTTTTCCAATGGTAGTCGTTCGTCAATGAGCTTGCAAGCGTAAAGCACTGTGGCGTGTGAACGTTGCAGCCTTGCCCCGATGGTTTTGAATGGCATTTTGGTGTGTTTCTTTGCAAGATACATCACCATCTGGCGTGCGTCCGACACTTCGCGTTTGCGTGACTTGTCAAATATCTGTGCCGGTTCGATGTTATAGTAGTCGCTTACCACTTTGGTTATGGACTCAAAGTTGGTCTTGCGCTGGTTGAGTTTCACTGAGTTGGCAAGGACACGACGAGCGAGATTTATGTCTATCTCACAGTTGAGTCCTGTAGCATATGCCAGCAACGATACCATCACGCCCTCTATCTCTCGGATGCTTTGAGTGACATTGGTGACAATGAACTCCACGACATCCTCGGGTAGATTGATGCCGTCGCGACGTGACTTCTGAAGCAGCACTTCGCGGCGAAGAGCGTAGTCAGGTTTGTCGAGGCGGGCTGTCATTCCGCTCTTGAATCGTGACAGCAGACGTTCTTCCATACCCTCCATGTCGGCTGGAGCACAGTCGCTCGACATGATGAGCTGCTTATTGTTCTGCTTAAGATGGTTGAATATGTGGAAGAATGTGCGCTGGGTCTTTTCTTTCCCGATAAGTTCCTGGATGTCGTCGATTATGAGTGTGTCAATGCTCTGATAGAACTTGATGAACTCATTGATCTTTCCTCGTAGTGTGGCTGAAGAGAACTGGTCCTGAAACAGACGGGCTGTAATATATAGAACACGCGTGCGAGGGTCACGCTCTTTGATGCGGATGCCTATGGCCTGTATGAGATGGGTCTTTCCCACACCGCAGGGACCAAATATGAAAAGCGGGTTGAATGTCTTGAGTTTGGGGTCGTTGGCAATCGCCTCGCCTATTGACTGTGCTACCTTGTTGCTTTCGCTTATACAGTAGTTCTCGAAAGTGTACTCCGGATTGAGCTGAGAATTGATCTCTTCGACGTATTTGTCCTGAAACGGATTGGCGGATGCGCCGGGTCCGGGTTTCACAGCCGCGCTGGGCTGTGCGCTATCCATGCTGACCTTTGATGTGGGATCGTTTGCCACAACCGGGAAGTTGTAGATAAGGCGTATCCCTTTACCGAACACTCGGTCAAGCGCGCTCTTGAGCACTCTGACATAACGGTCCTCAAGCTGCTCCACGAAAAATTCCGAAGGACACGAAATGGTGAGCACGTTGTCCTTCAGGCTTTCGAACGACAGCGGGCTAAACCAATAGTGATAGTGTTCCTCGGGAATTGTGTCGCGGATTATCTCCAGGCACTTATCCCATAATGGCGAGTTTAGGTGTTGCATGTGGTTAATAAATGTACTGTGAAGAGAGATCTGGTATGTGAGGCAATGCGGGGGACCTCGTTATTTCAACCGCATTTCTTGTGCAAATTTCTCAAAAATATTTCTTAAAATCAAATCGCTTTTTTCTTGTTTTTTTAATGTTGATTGCAGTGTGTTGAATTTCAGTGTTTTATAAAAATGGCGACTAGTGTTAAAGTAGCACTTTTGAATTATAATTGCAACATATTGAAAATAAGCGTAGTTATAACGGTGTTTTTAAAGTGATAGTTGTTGTTTCATTTCTGTTACAAAGTTGCAAGTGTCTGGAATACCGATTGTTTTGTGGTGGAGGGATTGTGTTGCATGTAAAAAATACTATTTAGAATGCATCTAAATAGTATGATCGGAGTTATAGATTGAAATCTATTGCATGGATATAAATGTGAAAACTCTTCCGGAGTTGACTCCAAGTTTCCTGGCTGAGAAGAATGTGTCCGGGTGGCAACGTGTGCACAGACTGTTGTCGAAACCAGCTATATTTGATTCGGGAATCCCCTGATTGATAAGCGATTTTGTGATATGACGGTGGATGGATACGTGAGGTTTGTCCCAGGATGTGCGGTCAACGCATGTATTGTCAAACCTGTCTGCGACTTCGGTGCCTACTTCAAAACATGACATGCAGATAGATGGACCCATGGCTACTTTTATGCTCTCCGGGCTTGCTCCCAAATCGAGCATGGCTGTCAGAGTGTTTTCTGTTATGCCGTTTGCCGCACCTCGCCATCCGGCATGTGCTATGCCTATTATCCCTGCACGAGAGTCGGAGAATGCCACAGGCACGCAGTCGGCGGTATTGACACCGATGATTATCCCTCGGACGTTAGTAACTATGGCATCGGTGCTTTCTAAAGACTCCTTATGCCATGGGACGGATGTTATTACGGATACATCGTTTGAATGCACCTGATGCGGGAAGATTATTTTTTCAGGGCTCACACCTGTAGCCAAGGAAAGTTGTTTCAGGCATATGTCAGTGTGCTCATAGGAGTCGCCGGTGTAATGACACACGTTGAACCCATTGTATCGGGCTTCTTCGGTGGTGGCGTAATTCCCTCGTGAGGTATAGTATGCAGTGACATTACCGTCACGCAAGAGTTCGTGTATTGGAGTGTCGGTCGTTAATCGCATAGGTGTTTGACAAATATTTTGTAATTTTGCGGCAATTTTCAAAAATCGCGGAATCTATGAAGGATTTTAATCTCAAAGGGCACGCGGCTATGCTGGGTGCGAATACGATGTGGGGGCTTATGGCTCCGGTGGCTAAGATGGTGATGGCGGCAGGGATAGTGTCGCCGTTGCTTATGACCAATTTCCGGATTCTCGGAGCTGCGTTGCTGTTCTGGACAGCCTCCCTTTTTGTGCCCAACGAGAAAGTGCCTCCGCGCGATCTTTTGCTTATGGCCGGGGCGGCTATGCTCGGGATACTTTTCAATCAGGGCTGCTACGTGTTTGGAGTCGGGTTCACTTCTCCTGGCGAGGCATCTATAATCACTACCACTATGCCGCTGTGGGTTATGGTGCTTGCCGCTCTGATACTTGGCGAGCCGATCACTCTTAAAAAGATTGGCGGAATAGTGCTTGGGGCCACTGGCGCGCTGATATTGGTGCTTGGTGCTGCGAAGTCCGGTGCCAAGGGTGATAATCCTACTCTCGGCGATCTCCTTGTCCTCACAGCTCAGATCAGTTACGCGCTTTATCTGACTTTCTACAGGAACTTTATCAAGAAGTATTCGGTGGTGACGCTCATGAAGTGGATGTTTACTTTTGCGTCGATTGCGATTCTTCCGGTTTCGATAGGGACTATGATGTCGACTTCCTGGGATGCTTTCACCTCGCGTGAGGTGTTTGGTGTTGGTTATGTTGTGTTCTTTGCCACATTCCTGTCGTATATATGCGTGATGATCGGGCAGAAAAATCTGCGTCCGACGCTCGTAGGCATGTACAATTATGTTCAGCCTATTGTGGCTTCCTGCGTAGGTATATGGCTTGGGCTTGATGTTGTCACCTTCCCGAAACTGGTAGCTGTGTTGCTTATATTCACGGGAGTGTTTCTCGTCACTATAAGCAAGGCGGCACCGCATGATGTGGTGCGCGCTCATTCCGGTAAGCCTGCCTGACGGACCTTCACGCTGTCAGCATCCATGCGCTCGTAATAGCTTTGCATCAGTCCTTTCATTTTGAGTTGCATTTCGGAGGCTTTGGCTGGCAGCTTGTCCTTTAGGTCGGTGGTCATCATTATGTCGTTTACATAGTCGTATAGTCCGGTGATGTTGCAGTCAGCATCGGTCTGAAGGAAATAATCTCCTATGTACATCTGTGGGACGAGGTTGTAGTTGAATGACCATCGTTCTTCAGGCCGGGTGGTGAGCACGTCGTTGCCGAAGGCTATGTAATCACGGTCGTATCCCAGCCAGCCGAGCACTGTTGGCAGTATGTCGAGCTGCTGCATCATCCCTGAGTGCATTCCGCGAGGCATCTCTCCTGATGGGTCGAATATGACTATGGGCACATGGTTGTCACCGGCATCTGTCTTGTATTCCTGATGGGTTGTCTTGCTGCTTGAATGGTCGGCTGTGAGTACGAAGATTGTGTTGGTGTACCATGGCTGTTTGCTTGCTGTCTCGAAGAATCTCCCGAGGGAGTAATCGGTGTACCGTATGCATTTGTGCAGCTGATGTATCCCTTCGTCAAGGAAACGGTCGTTGTATTTTTCCGGGATTGCGAACGGATGATGGGAGGATGCTGTGAATACGCCTGTCACGAATGGTTGCGGCATCTCGCTCATCTTAAGGGCGTAGTACTGTAGGAATTCCTCATCCCATATTGCCCATGTCCCATCGAAATCGTCTTTGCCGTTGAAACGGCTGTCAAGGCAGTATTCGTCCATTCCGTAATATTCTTCGAATCCGGCTCCTCGGGCAAATGCCTGGAATCCCATTGAGTCGTTTGTGCCGCCATGGAAGAATGCTGTGTGGTAGTCCCAGTTCTTGAGTTCGGTGGCAAAGCTCGTTATGTGGTTGAGTGAGTAGGGTGAGAGGAAGAATCCGTGCCCCATCTTAGGGATTGAGGACAGGATTGCCGGCATGGCATCGATCGATACACCTGTGTTGGCGAATGTGTGTTCGAATGTGAGGGCCTTGGGTATGAATGAGTCCATCCATGGGGTGTATCCTCGGTAGGTGCTATCATCGAGGGCGCGGTTGTTGTTGAGCGAACCGATAAATTCTGTGGCGAAGCTTTCTATGATGAGTATGACCACATTCTTCTTTTTTTGTGTCACGCTGTCAGCAGCGGCGCGGTGCAGAGGGGTGTACACGTCGTCAAGATCCTTGGCTGATGTGAAATATTCCGGAATCAACGGCGGGCGTTTGCCTATTGTCCTGATGAGTGAGAAAGGTGTGTTGAGGACTATGTTGGCTTCTGAGGGACGTTTGGCGAACTGGTGGGCATTGCTCACGGCTATAGGGCGTGTGGAGGTGAAGAATGTCGCTCCTCTCATTCCCCATATTGCGACTACGACCACAACGCTTATTGCCACTATGTCAGCTATCCATTTCTTCCATGTGTGGCGTGTGAAATGCATTGTTGACGGACGGTAGAATCTGCACATTGCCCATATCAGTACTATGGCGAGAACGGCGAGATACCAGTGGTTGATGATTTCTATGCCGAAGATTCTACCGAGGTTGTCCTCGTTGCCAAACTCATTGAAAGTGCGGGTTGTGATCCTGTGGTGTCCGAATGGGTAGTACACGCTGTCGCCGAGGTTCAGCAGTATGCATATGGCATTCGGGATTATGTACGCCATCCGTGTCAGGTTTCTGTACCATTTCCTTTGTGTGGTCGAGAACGGAAGCATGGCAAGGACTATGTACAGGATATTGGTGTAGCATATCGCTGACGTGTCAAACCATATTCCTCCACGGAATATTTTCATGGATGATTCCAGTGTCATGGATACTGAGTACAGATCCCAGTTCTCAAGCAGGAAGGCGAGGCGGCACACGCTGTAAGCCACATATGCCATTGCGATATTGAAGATGATGCCTGATGCTGTACGCGCGGGTTGGTTTATAGTCATATTCAGTCAGTGTGGTAAGATTGTGCAAAGTTACAAAATTGGTGTTGTGTATTGAAATTTAGGACCGGATAATGTTCTCTATGTATATGAAAAGCGGTCCCATGTGATGGGGACCGCTCAAAACTCTCTCGATCTAAATGTTGTCTTAAAACTGTTCCTGATTATTCCTGAAATTTTTGGTTATATTGAAGTTCCGATAATTCTTTTTGCTCCGATGAAATGGCGTGAGTAATATCCGTTGTCAGGGAAGTTCTGATACACCACTCCGCGTTTTGATGATGAGGCATGTATGAATCTGCATGACCCGTCGTTGTTGACATCGACCACCATGGCGACATGTCCCACACGGCCTTTGCCGCTTGAACGGCTTGAAAAGAAGAGCAGGTCGCCGGGTTTGATTTCGCCCTTGTCAATATGCTCGCCTTGGAGATATTGGCTGCGGGAATCACGGTTAAGGTTGAAACCGAAATTGCGGAATACATATCCGATGAATCCTGAGCAGTCGAATTGGTTGGGGCCTGTGGCTCCGAGACGGTAGCGTGTACCAAGATACTTTGCGGCAAACTCTTTCATCTGGTCCACAAGCTCGCTGTGCTCCTCGTCCTGGCTCTTGCTGATCTCTGCTTCTATGGCGGCAAAAGGTGAGTTCTCTCGCGCACTCTTGAACGCGCTCTTCACCAGTTCCTCTGAAGTGTCTACAACACTTTTGAAATGTTTCGCTGGGACAGGGTAGTTGCTAAGTGTGGGAGCAGCATTAACTGATGCTATTCCTAAAAGAGCCAATATGAAAGTGATGATAGTTATTACGTATCTGTTCATCTTGATATTTCCGGTGTTTGTAATGATTGCCTGTGTTGACAATTATTAATTTTAGCCTTCCTTTGTTGCAGCAGCCTTTTGATTGGTCTGCGATGTAAAGTTAAAAATAATTATGCAACTTGGCAAACTGCAATGCACTGACAATCCCTGTGTTGTATTCAGGGAAAGTAACCTTTACGATTGATAACTCCTTTTAGCATTTAGTGTGCAATTTGTTAATAAAATGGCTCGGAATTAGTGGTGGGTTTACAATATTTTGCATAATTTTGCAATTGAGGATGGTGTTTTGTGTCGGTATATCTTAAAATTTATTTTTGCAAACAGAATATCGTTAAAACAACTGTTAAATCAAATTTGAGGTATTATGTGATAATGATTTGATAGTTAATGATATGATAGATTGAGCTTCGATTATTTGTTTTACAATATTTTATATATTTTAACCATATTTGCTGCGAATTTTATTTGGCTGGTTGTACAAGTATACTTGTTGTCATTGTTGCGTGGAGGAGTGTGTGGTTATCATTGTCTGATTATAAGCCCTTTTTATAAATATTGACAATTAAATTTCTTGATAATTGATTTATTTTTGTTACTTTTGCAATCATATTTCCAAAAAACAATATCAATCTCTAAGATAATGAAAAAAAGTGCGTTGCAGATTGCCCGTGCGGCTTATCATCCTCAGCTTCCCATTGTTCTCACTGGAGGTGTAAAAATGAAAGAAGGTGAGCCTACTCAGTCGGCCGGCGATCAGGAAGAAATTAAGAAACTGTTCCCAAACACCTATGGTCTGCCTGAGATAATTTTTGAAAAGACATCAGCAACCGGTTCAGCCAAGCCTGTCAATGTAGGTGTGATACTTTCTGGCGGTCAAGCACCCGGCGGTCACAACGTTATAAGCGGTCTTTTTGACGGAATAAAGCATTTGCATAAGGATAGCAAGCTCTATGGATTCCTTATGGGTCCCGGTGGGCTTGTGGATCACCAGTATAAAGAGCTTACTGCCGATATAATTGACGAGTACCGTAATACAGGCGGGTTTGATATAATCGGATCTGGCCGTACAAAACTTGAGACCAAGGAGCAGTTCGATAAAGGTCTGGAGATACTTAGGGAGCTTGATATCACAGCCCTCGTTATCATCGGAGGTGATGACTCCAACACAAATGCCGCCATTCTTGCAGAGTATTACAAGGCAATCGGTGCAGGTGTTCAGGTGATCGGTGTGCCCAAGACCATCGATGGAGACCTCAAGAACAATGTCATTGAGACATCTTTCGGTTTTGACACTGCAACCAAAGTGTATTCCGAGGTGATTGGAAATATCCAGCGAGACTGTAATTCTTCAAAGAAATACTGGCACTTCATCAAGCTCATGGGACGCTCTGCCTCTCATATCGCTCTTGAGTGTGCACTGCAATGCCAGCCGAACGTATGTATAATCTCCGAGGAGGTAGAAGCCAAGGATATGACTCTTGAGGAGGTTGTCGATTATATCGCTGATGCTGTTGTGGCTCGTTCCGAGCAGGGGCTCAACTATGGTGTGGTCCTCATTCCGGAGGGGCTTATCGAGTTCATTCCTGCTGTGAAGAAACTTATAGCAGAACTTAATGATCTTCTTGCAGCAAAAGCATCCGAGTTTGCTGAAATCGCATCTGAGGATCAGCGTGATTGGGTTATAAGCAATCTTACTCCTGACTGTGCTGCCACTTATCAGTCTCTTCCTGCGGGAGTGGCCCGTCAGCTCACTCTTGACCGCGACCCCCACGGCAACGTTCAGGTTTCGCTCATAGAGACTGAGAAGCTGCTTTCCGAAATGGTTGGCAAGCGTCTTGAGGTCCTTGCTGCCGAAGGCAAGTATGAAGGCAAGTATTCCACTATGCATCACTTCTTCGGATATGAGGGACGTTGTGCCGATCCGTCCAACTTTGATGCCAACTACTGCTATGGGCTCGGCTACACTGCTGCTTGTCTCATAGCTTCTGGCGTGACAGGATATATGTCAAGCCTCCGGAATCTCACATTTGCTCCGGTCAACTGGGTGGCTGGCGGTATCCCCATCACTATGATGATGAACATGGAGCGTCGCAACGGTCACGTCAAGCCTGTTATCCGCAAGGCTCTTGTAGAGCTTGACGGTGCTCCATTCCTTAAGTTTGCCAAGCAGCGCGATGAGTGGAAGGTAGGTACTTGCTATACATATCCCGGTCCTATCCAGTATTTCGGTCCTGCCGAAATTTGCGATCAGCCGTCGTTGACTCTCGTTTATGAGCAGAAGCGTCGCAAGTACTAATAGCTCGTTCTGAATTTACTATTTATATAAAATTCCTAACTCCAGCTTGCAAGCGTCCCTATGTCAGCATTAAGCTCAACATAGGGACGCATTCTATTTTATTTCGGTATGGGGTTGTGTTGTTATCGGTTGCGGAGGGTTACCTCTTTTATGATTCCGTGGCGGAATGCATATAGCAGTTCTGTCAGCTCGTCGATCTGACCTTGGAGCACTTTGCCCTTGTCGGTGTCGCGCACGCATTTGCGTCGGGCTGTCTGTTCTATCATTTTTTTTGAGCGTACAATGTCGGTGCCGTTGCTCACGGCTTCCTCTACAGAACTGAATGGCTCATGTTCCACAAGTTCAAAGTTGCTGCTGTGATAGATGAGGGTGTATCCTGCAATGCCGGTAGTCTTGTGGTAGGCCTTTGCAAAACCTCCGTCAATTACCATCAGCTTCCCTCCGGCACGTATCGGGCTTTCGCCATTCCCTGTTCTCACAGGCACGTGACCGTTGATTATGTGCCGGTCTGAGCCGTCGACGCCGAACTCGTTGAGTATCATGTCGCATATTTCAGGTTTGGAGCGGAGCTTGTAGTACCATCCTTTTTCCTCTTTATGAGCGGCGGCATCCTTTATGAAGTATCGTTCGAAGGTTGTCATCCTGTCCTTGTCGTAGAGAGGGGAGTCGGGGCCGCACCACAGGTACCAATAGTAGTCACGGGCATATTCACGGTCCGCATCCGGGGTGTCGTCGTTGAAAGCGGAGCGCAGCATAAGTCCGATCTCGGTCATCAGCCCTTTGCCTTTGCATTTTTTGCCTTTCACATCCACCTCTTTTAGTGTGCCGTCCTGATTGAGCGGCATAGAGGCATGATAGAGCAGATTGCTGTTGTATATTCCATACATGCATCCGTGCGAGAGGAGTGCTTCAATATGGCGTTTGAGTGTGGTGCTGACAGTGAAGGAATGATGGAGCTTGTGAGTTAGATGCAGCTCTTCGGGTGTCAGTTTGTATGGGTTGGCTGGATCTATGGTAGGGAAGTGGCAGTCATTCATGTCATAGGTGATCCCATCGATGTCTACAGTGCCATTCTTGAAGTCAATCCTGTGTAGGAGCCTGCGGTTGTCAATCCCCCATTCTGGATGGCGTTTTATCATCTCCCCCTCTAACTTGAATTGTATCACAGCAATTGCCTTGTGCATCTTTGCCATGATTTTCAGGGTCTTTATGGTGTGGGTGTTGCCTTCGTCGGCAGAGCGTGGCTCGAATTCCTTGCAAGGGTCGTCAGCGTAGGTCTCCATAGCGAATGTGGCAAGCGGCATAAGGTTGATGCCGTAACCGTCCTCCAGAGTGGCGAGGTTGCCGTACCGGAGCGAGACGCGGAGCACATTGGCTATGCATGCGTCATTTCCTGCGGCAGCCCCCATCCACACCACATCGTGGTTGCCCCACTGGATATCCCAGTTGCCGTAATGGCAAAGGGAATCCATGATGATATGTGCGCCCGGACCGCGGTCGTAGATGTCGCCGAGTATGTGCAGCTGGTCGATACTGAGTTTCTGTATCACATTGCATATGGAGATGATGAACGGCTCGGCCTGTCCTGTGGATATTATGGTTTCGATGATGCGGTTGAAGTAAGCCTGCTTGTCATACTCGCCTCCGGATTCATGAAGAAGTTCTTCGATTATATATGAATATTCCTTTGGAAGGGCTTTCCTGACCTTTGAACGAGTGTACTTCGATGATACGCTCCGGCATACAGTCACTAATTTGTGGAGTGTGATGTTGTAGAAATCCTCAAGATCCTCCTGTGCCGCTTTGATGGACTGGAGTTTCTCCTCAGGGTAATAGATGAGAGCGCATAGCTGGCGTATCTCGCTGTCGAGCATTGATGTTCCGTACAGGTCAGTGACTTTACGCTTGATGTTGCCTGACGCATTTTTAAGTATGTGCAGGAATGCTTCATGTTCACCATGCAGATCGGCGACGAAATGCTCTGTGCCTTTCGGAAGGTTAAGGATCGCTTCAAGATTTATTATCTCGGTGCTTGCTGCACTGATATTCGGGAATGTGTGCGACAGCAGTTCGAGGATTCGGCGATCGTTTTCTACTTTTTCATGTGTGACATTCTGGGTGTGAAGTGTCATGGCTGTAAAACTTAAGGTGTTTTGGTTTCGCAAATGTACAAAGAAAACTCATTCCTGTTTAGCTTTTAAGAAAAAATGTTTAAATTTACTTGGGTTATGGTGGAGTTTAGTGTAAAATTGAGTAACTTTGTCACCTGTTACCTGTCTACCTTAAAATAATACTTTAAATTATACTGAAAATGATAAATTTCTCACTTGAGGGCAAAGTAGCCCTCGTGACAGGCGCAGCCTATGGCATCGGCCTTGCTATCGCTCAGGCATTTGCTGAAGCAGGAGCAAAAATCGTGTTTAACTGTTCACGTCAGGAGACTGTCGACCGTGGCATGAAGGCTTATAAGGAACTCGGCATAGATGCCAAAGGGTATCTGTGTGATGTGACTGACGAAGAGGCTGTAAAGGCAATGGTAGCTGATATAGAAGCTACGGTGGGCACTATAGATATTCTTGTCAACAATGCCGGAATCATAAAGCGCATTCCTATGACCGATATGAGTGTGGAGGATTTCCGTAGAGTGGTGGATGTTGACCTTGTGGCTCCTTACATATGCTCGAAGGCTGTAATCCCTGGCATGATCAAGAAAGGTCACGGAAAGATCATCAATATCTGTTCAATGATGAGCGAGCTCGGTCGTGAGACTGTAAGCGCGTATGCTGCCGCCAAGGGCGGCCTCAAGATGCTGACCCGCAACATATGTTCGGAGTTCGGAGAGCACAATATACAGTGTAATGGCATCGGTCCCGGTTATATCGCCACTGACCAGACTGCACCTCTGCGAGAGATACAGCCTGACGGAAGCCGTCATCCGTTCGACCAGTTCATCATCTCCAAGACCCCGGCTGCGCGTTGGGGCACACCTGAGGATCTGATGGGGCCGGCTGTGTTCCTTGCATCCGATGCGTCCAATTTCGTAAACGGTCATGTCCTGTACGTCGACGGAGGTATCCTCGCTTATATAGGAAAACAGCCTAAATAATGGAGCAGGTATTCAGTTATATTATAGGTCTTGGTGCGGCAGTGATGATGCCTATCATCTTCACTGTGCTCGGACTGTGCATAGGCATTAAGTTCGGTGACGCACTCAGGTCCGGACTTAAGGTCGGTGTCGGATTTATCGGACTGTCGATCGTCACCGCTCTTCTCACATCGGCTCTCGGTCCGGCCCTTGACACAGTGGTCAATATCTTTGACCTTCAGCTCAAGGTGTTTGATATGGGATGGCCTGCTGCTGCGTCGGTGGCTTACAACACTGCTGTCGGAGCATTCATCATCCCTGTGTGTCTCGGAGTGAATATTCTTATGCTACTGACCAAGACTACGCGTACGGTCAATATTGACCTTTGGAATTACTGGCACTTCGCATTCATAGGTGCGGTGATCTACTTTGCCAGCGAATCCCTTGCATGGGGTTTCTTTGGCGCGATCATCTGCTATATCATCACGCTTATAATAGCGGATATGACTGCAAAGAAGTTTCAGAGTTTCTATAAGGATATGGATGGCATATCCATTCCACAGCCATTCTGCGCAGGCTTCGTTCCCTTTGCATGGGCAATCAACAAGGGGCTTGATGCGATTCCTGGAATGAACAAGGTGGAGATTGATGCCGAAGGGCTGAAGAAAAAGTTCGGTCTGCTTGGCGAGCCCCTTTTCCTTGGCGTGGTAGTGGGCATAGTGATAGGTTGTCTCACCTGCGAGACATTGAACGAGATTGTGGATAAGATACCATATATACTTGGGCTTGGAATCAAGATGGGTGCTGTGATGGAGCTCATACCTCGTGTCACTGTGCTGTTCATTGAAGGTCTACGGCCTATCAGTGAGGCTACTCGCAACCTCATAGCCCGCAAGTTCAAGGGGGCTGACGGCCTTAGCATCGGAATGACTCCTGCACTCGTGATCGGTCATCCTACCACACTTGTGGTGTCGATCCTTCTTATTCCTGTGACCCTTGTGCTTGCTGTGGCACTTCCTGGCAATCAGTTCCTGCCGCTTGCATCACTTGCAGGTATGTTTTACGTGTTCCCCCTTGTGCTGCCGTTCACTAAGGGAAGTGTGGTGAAAACTTTCATAGTGGGTCTGGTAGTGATTACCGTCGGTCTGTATATGGTCACCAATCTTGCCCCTGCTTTCACTCTTGCTGCAAAGGTTGTGTTTGCCGCCACAGGTGATGCCGCAGTTGCTATTCCTGCCAATTTTGACGGAGGAAGCCTTGATTTCGCTTCCAGTCCGCTCGCATGGGTGATATATCAGTGTTCGATCAATCTCAAATGGATTGGAGCCGGTGTGCTTGTGGTAATCACATGTGCACTTATGATATTGAACCGTATTCTTATCATTCGCAATCAGAACAATATGATTGCCAAGAATTCCGATACAATCGAAACAACAGAATAAACAAATCATGAAGAAATTATTTCTTACATTATCACTCGCATTAGCCTCTATCTCAGCTATGGCTCAGACTGAATATACCATACTTCGTGCATGCCATCCCGATGATGTCAAGCATTACGACACCGATCAGCTCCGTTCACGCTTTATGATGCCAAAAGTAATGGAGCAGGATAAGATCAATCTTACCTACTCTCTATATGACCGTATCGTGTATGGCGGAGTGGTTCCGGTCACCAAAGTGATGGAACTTGAAACCATTGATCCGCTCAAGGCCGATTATTTCCTGGAGCGTCGTGAGCTTGGTGTAATAAATATAGGTGGTGACGGTATTGTCAATGTCGACGGAAAGGATTATGAGCTCCATTTTAAGGATGCCCTTTACGTGGGAAGAGGAAATAAGAAAGTGACTTTCCGTAGCAAGGATGCAGCCAATCCTGCTAAATTCTACATCAATTCGACCCCGGCCCACAAGGCATACAAGACACAGCTCATAACTATTGACGGACGCAAAGGCTCTCTCAAGGCAAACAGTTTTGCCGCCGGCAAGATGGAGGAGAGCAACGACCGTGTGATCAATCAGTTGATAGTAAACAATGTGCTTGAGGAGGGTCCGTGCCAGCTCCAGATGGGACTCACCGAGCTCAAGCCCGGCAGTGTGTGGAACACCATGCCTGCTCACACTCACGACCGTCGAGTAGAGGCTTACTTCTATTTTAATGTTCCTGAAGGAAATGCCGTGTGCCATTTCATGGGCGAACCTCAGGAGAACCGTATCGTATGGCTTCACAATGAGCAGGCTATAATTTCTCCGGAATGGTCAATCCATGCTGCCGCAGGCACATCCAATTATATGTTCATCTGGGGCATGGGTGGAGAAAACCTCAATTATGGCGACATGGATAAGGTGACCTACCTTGAAATGAAGTAAGAGCCTGCGTATCCATGAATGAATTTAAGGAAGTATCCGAAAATTACACTCTTCCGGAGGCTGTGCGTGAGGCGCAGAGATGCCTGCATTGCAAGGTGCCCCTATGTAAGAAAGGGTGCCCTATAAGCAATGATATCCCTGAATGGATTGCCGAGCTTGCCAAGGGCAACTTCGGGAATGCCATGTCGATAATAAATGCACGCAGCAATCTCCCGGCTGTGTGTGGCCGTGTGTGCGGTCACGAACGTCAGTGCGAGGGGAGTTGTGTGCTCAATAAGACTGGCAGGCATATCAATATCGGAAAACTTGAACGCTTTGTCGCTGACTTTGACTGCGAGGCCGATCTGACTCATGAAGCGATTCCTGAAAAGAAGCGCGGCTCGGTGGCGGTGATCGGTAGCGGGCCTGCCGGGCTCACTATCGCCGGCGACTTAGCACGGAAAGGGTTCAGAGTCGAGATCTTCGAGATGGAATCGGAGCCGGGTGGCGTGTTGATGTTCGGTATTCCGGAGTATCGTCTGCCTAAGGAGGTTGTGCGTCGTGAGATCAAGAAGATTGAGAATCTCGGTGTCACATTTCATCTTCTTACCACCATCGGACGAGACTTCACGATCGACGACCTGTTTGCCCGCGGCTTTGACGCGATCTTTATGGGCACCGGCACAGGGAAGCCAAAAAAGCTTCCGATTCATGGAATAGAGCATCCCGGAGTGCGCCAGGCCATATGGTTCCTCCGTCGTGTGAGCCTGTATCAGTCTGGATTGATGGACCGTAAAGAGGTCATTGTGGGCAATGGCGACAAGGTTGCAGTCATCGGCTGTGGTAACACTGCCATAGACGCAGCTCGTACGGCTTTACGCATGGGATCCGGTGAAGTGACGGTGATATATCATCGTACCATCAATGAGATGAGTGCATTGCGAGCCGAATATGACGATGCGGTGGCTGAGGGTGTCAGGTTCATGTGGAAATCATCGGTCGTGGAGATCGAGGGTGGAAATGATGACCGTCTGCGCAGCATAACTGTTGAGACTGATGGCGTGCGCTCACGCATGGAGGTGGATCGTGTGATACTTGCTGTAGGAAGTGCTCCTGCATCACGCATCGTATCCACGACTGATGGCATTGATGTTGACCATAAGGGGTATGTGCTTACCAGAGAGACTCCTTATGGCATGACAACGCGTCGTGGTGTCTTTGCCGGAGGGGATGTCACCAATCGCCCTGCCACTGTTGTTCACGCAATGCAGGATGCCAAGAAAGTCGCGGAGGAGATTGTCAAATATGTGGACGCGAAGAGGCTGATGGAAAGCCTCGATGCCGATGACGCAAGGCGTGCGGATGCATAGGGAGGATTCCCGAGAATATTTTAAAATCAATTCTATAACCTATTATATTTGTATTTAAACCATGAGTAAAGTTGTTACTTTAGGCGAAATTATGCTTCGCCTTTCTCCCAAAGGGAACTACCGATTCGTCCAGGTGGATAATTTTGACGTGATCTGGGGCGGCGGTGAGGCTAATGTGGCTGTGAGCTGTGCCAATTATGGTCATGAAGCATATTTCGTGTCAAAGCTTCCTAAGCATGAGATTGGTCAGGCTGCGCTGAACGCTCTTCGCCGTTACGGTGTGCACACCGACCATATAGCACGCGGCGGTGATCGTGTAGGCATATACTATTGTGAGACCGGCGCATCCATGCGTCCGTCAAAGGTTATATATGACCGTGCTCATTCAGCTATCTCAGAGGCTGATCCTGAGGATTTCGACTTTGATGCTATCATGGAAGGTGCTGACTGGTTCCATTGGAGCGGTATCACACCTGCTATCTCTGACAAGGCTGCTGAGATCACACGTCTTGCATGTGAGGCTGCAAAGCGTCACGGCGTTACTGTGTCGGTGGACCTTAATTTCCGTAAGAAACTTTGGACTAAGGAGAAGGCTCAGTCCATCATGCGTCCGCTTATGAAGTATGTAGATGTGTGCATAGGTAATGAAGAGGATGCTGAGCTGTGTCTCGGCTTCAAGCCTGATGCAGATGTCGAAGGTGGCGAGACCAATGCCGAAGGTTACAAAGGAATCTTCAAGGCTATGGCTAAGGAATTTGATTTCAAGTATGTGATCTCTACTCTCAGAGAGTCATTCTCCGCTACTCACAACGGCTGGAAGGCTATGATCTACAATGGCGAGGAATTCTATGAGTCAAAGCGGTATGACATAAATCCTATTATTGACCGTGTGGGTGGAGGCGATTCATTCTCCGGAGGTGTGATCCATGGTCTGCTCACTATGCCTAATCAGGGCGATGCCCTTGAATTTGCCGTTGCAGCGTCAGCTCTTAAGCACACTGTTCCGGGCGACTTCAATCTGGTATCTACCGAGGAGGTTAATTCTCTCGCCGGCGGCAATGCCAACGGCCGTGTTCAGCGTTAATATCTGTTGATATACCCGAAATAATTAAAGCGGACATTTCGC
>OFFU01000274.1_pt1 | contig 59522 bp, 51 predicted proteins | sample 1521451 | NCBI WGS metagenome assembly OFFU01 (sample SAMEA3504106, study PRJEB24116) | mouse gut metagenome | biome: mouse gut; feature: mouse-associated habitat; material: faeces | place: Denmark | collected 2011 | reverse complement strand
TTGCGCGATGACGCTGTATGTCAGTCCATTTGTTCTGCGACATCATCAGGGTGTGTTTGCTGCGGGCAAGGATCTGGCGCATGGTCTCGCCGTTTGAGTAAGTCACCGGTGGCACGGACTTGTCGCGGGCATTGATTTTATAATCTGCATCAATAGGCAAGTCAAGAAGTTCCCACACATCATTGCTTCACCTCACGCTCATTAACAAAATTTGGGCAAAAGCACAAAACATGCTCAACAACATATAAAATTTGAAAACCATCCTTAACAGCATATGTTGATTTTTTATATCCATCGCACCTCCCGGCCCACGGCTCCGGACCGGCAAGTGATGGCAAAGCCACATTCTTCAACAACTCTAATCTACAACCCTTTAACCCAATTCTCACATGAAGAATCTACATGTTTCAACTCTCCGCAACGCCACATGCATCATATGCCTCGCCGTTGCCACCCTCTTTTCATCTGCACAGGACGCAGTACCTGCCAAAAAGATCAAAGACCACCGCACCAACCCCGAACTCTTTTTCCTTCAGGAAGGAGATGTCCCCAACAGCTACCTGTTGCTGCCTCCCCCGCCTGACGGTGCATCAATCACATTCCTCAATGACCAGGCTCGCTACACATGGGGCAAAACCATGCGCAACACCCCCCGGGGCGACCAGGCAGTCACCGATGCACGCGTTGATGGCAACGGCGTACCCGAAGCCTTCTCTGAAGCTTTCGGAGTGGAAATCGACGAGAACACACCCGAAATCCTGAAGCTCGTTATCGGAATGCGCGAAGATGCCGGCGACCTCGGCACCCGTGAGGCAAAAAACTACTACAACCGTCAGCGGCCATTCTCCTTCTACGATGAGGACACCTGCAACCCCGAGCAGCAGGAAGAGCTATCAACCAACGGCTCCTACCCTTCAGGACACACATCCATCGGATGGGCTACAGCCTTGGTCCTCGCCGAAATCAATCCCGAACGTCAGAACGAGATACTCAAACGCGGATATGAAATGGGCGAAAGCCGCGTGATATGCGGCTACCACTTCCAGAGCGACGTCGATGCCGGACGCATCACAGGAGCAGTCACAGTCGCACGCCTCCACGCCGATCCCGCCTTCCAGGAACAGCTCAGTAAAGCCAAAGCCGAATTCAGCCGGCTGAAGAAGCAAGGCAAAGTGGCAAAAGGCACCCCGGTCCCAACAAAGACCACCACCGACTGACCTGCCGTAATACACTATGACACTTCACCACACAAAACACGCACACTATTATGAAAAATATCATACTGGCACTCACAGCTGCTGCAATAAGCATCCTTCCGGCAACCGCTGCTGACGATGACGACGCTCCTAAGTTCTCAGTGAAGCCCACTGGCAGAATCCTTATGGACGGAGCGGTATATATGGGTGGCAACGGAAACATCCAGGAGGATGAGGACACACGGTTTGTCGACGGCGTAGCGATACCCGACCTCCGTCTCGGAGTAAAGGCAAGCTACGGAAAATGGAAAGCCAAAGTCGATGTCGGATTCGGATACGGCAAAGTCGGGCTGAAAGACACATATCTTGAATACGACTTCAACCCCTCCAACCTCCTGCGCGTGGGATATTTCGTCCCGCAATGGGGACTCAACTCCGAGACGAGCTCATCTATGAAGCAGACCTATGAAGAGCCTACCTCCAATGAATTTTTCTATGCCAACCCCCGACTGCTCGCCGCCATGTGGGTCTACGACAAGGACCGGTTCTTCGCTGGCACAAGCATATTCGCCGAAGCAAATGCCATGACCCAGAACGCCACAGCCATGGGCAAGCAGGCATGGGGAGCGCAGACCCGACTCGTATGGCGTCCGCGACACAGCGACGGCGATGTATTCCAGATAGGCTCATCCTTCAATTACTCGACACCTACAGCCGACGACCATTCAGCATTTGATTACACCGCCAATTTTCCGAGCCGTGTATCCAAAGTACCGGTGCTCTCCGCAGGCATCGACCATGCACGAGGACTCTTCAAGATGACACCTGAACTGCTCTTCATCAAGAGCAATTTCGCCCTCGAAGCCCAATACTACTACATGAACGTCGCCCGCAAGGACGGTTTCAGCAACTACACAGCTCAAGGTGCCTACGGAATGGTGCGCACTCTGCTTATAGGGTCGCAATACACCTATTCTCATGCCGATGCCGGAGTAGCCACACCGGCAAAAGGCTCTCTTGAATTTGTGCTCGGCTACAACTACACCAATGCCTCCGACTCCAAAGCAGGCATAATGGGCGGCATAATGAACGACATCAACTGCACATTCAATTACTACATAAATTCATGGATGCTGGCACGCCTGCGCTACTCCTACAGCACCGTACGCCACCGCGACGTCGAAAACCTCCTCCCAAAACGTCACGTCAACATCCTTGAAGCACGCCTGCAAATCATATTCTGAAGCAGCGATATATCAGCAATAAACCCTGAGAGCCATAACCATCTCTCAGGGTTCATTACTGTCCGCGACACCGGTCACAGCCCACAAGCATCATTTCGGCAACTCCTTGCCGAGCCATGAGAATATGCGCGGATACAGGACCGACAGAAGCCTCTGATTCGACAACATCAGATCATGCAGCCCGCCATCCACCCTCAGGCAAGTGACATCCGGCCCCAGCATTCGTCCGTAGCGGCGTATGTCATTGACATCAAGGACACCGTCCGCACGATTATGGGCTGGAGTCCATTCGTCACCGTTCACGCTCTCCGACGAATACATCAGCAATATAGGCACCTTGATATCCGCTTTACCGTCACGCAATGACTTCTGCGCCCTGTCGATAGCCCTCACCCATCCCGCCGTGACATCAGGCGACTGCGACAGCTTCCATCTCGTGTCATAGCTCCAGTCACCATGATGCTCCTTTAGCAGACTCTCCGCATAGGCAGTTGACTCCCCCTGCGCCACAGGCATATCCGGAACAATGCCACCGAGCCACGAGATCAGTGGCACAAGTCTCTCCTTCCATCCGAGATTCCAGTCGAGGAAAGGACTGTTGAGCACAAGCGCATCCACCTTGGCTCCCGGATTCGATGCCATGAAGCAGGCAGTGATCAACCCTCCTGTGGAATGTCCCATAAGTGCTATCTCGTCAACCCCAGACCTCCTCATCACACTAAGTGCAGAATCTATATCGGCAAAATATTCACTCACATCACGCATCTCAAACATCCTCTGCCCCTTCATTACCGACCGTCCGTATTTCCGCAGATCAACGGCATAAAAATCATAGCCCTGGGCAACAAACCTGTCACCCATATCCGCATTAAAGAAATAATCGTTGAACCCGTGCACATACAATACGCCACGCCGTCTCTCAGCCGACGTATCAGGCACACACTTACGCACTATCGTCGACACCACCGCTCCCGAATAGTCCGACCCCTGATCCACATAACGCATCTCATAGCCGTCACCCAACACATCCTGCTGCCACACGGACTTCACAGCACCCCTCATCGGCAGCACACATTGAATAAGCAGAACGAGTATCAGAATTATTTTCATAAATAGTTTTTTCAGTTATAACGCACCGGAATCAAAAAAGGATGTATCCCCACCCTTTCCGCAAAAAAATCACACCCCGCCACAACAAAAAAGAAACAACCCGGTCAGACATCAGCCCTGCGTTCCCCGCAGTCTGCCGATCGGGTTGCTCCCTTTTACTTTGGTTGGATACCTGTATCCTGTTGCCTGAAATTAGTATGCAAACATCGGATAGTCAGCCATTACAGCATTCACCTTCGCGCGCACGGCAGCAATAGTGTCAGCATCGGCAGGCGTACGGAGCACTGTATCGATCATCTCGGCGATCTCACCCATGAGAGGCTCCTTCGCGCCGCGGGTGGTGATAGCCGGTGTGCCAAGTCGTATGCCCGATGTCTGGAAAGGCGAGCGGCTGTCAAAAGGCACCATATTCTTATTGGCAGTGATGTCAGCCTCCACAAGAGCCTTCTCGGCAACCTTGCCGGTAAGATCAGGGAACTTCGAACGGAGGTCCACAAGGATGCAATGGTTATCTGTACCGCCCGACACTATATTGTACCCCATCGACACAAGTGCCGACGCCAGAGCCGATGCATTCTTCTTCACCTGCATCTGATACTCCTTGAACTCCGGCTGAAGAGCCTCGCCGAAAGCGACAGCCTTGGCTGCGATGACATGCTCAAGAGGTCCGCCCTGAACACCCGGGAACACAGCCGAGTCAAGCAGCGACGACATCATCCTCACCACACCCTTGGGAGTGGTCTTGCCCCATGGGTTCTCGAAATCCTTGCCCATCATGATCACACCCCCGCGCGGACCGCGAAGAGTCTTGTGGGTCGTGGATGTCACAATGTGGGCATACTTCACAGGATTGTCAAGAATACCTGCGGCAATGAGTCCGGCAGGGTGAGCCATATCCACCATAAAGATGGCACCGATCTCATCGGCGAGACGACGCATGCGTGCGTAATCCCACTCACGGCTGTAGGCACTTGCTCCGCCCACTATCAGACGGGGACGTTCCCTGCGGGCTACCTCCTCCATCTGCTCATAGTCCACACGTCCGGTCTCGGCATCTACGTTATACTCAAGAGCCTGGAACATCAGTCCGGAGAAATTCACAGGGCTTCCGTGGCTCAGGTGACCGCCATGGCTCAGGTTGAGGCCGAGGAACTTGTCGCCGGGCTTCAGGCATGCCATGAACACAGCCATATTGGCCTGCGCTCCCGAATGAGGCTGCACGTTGGCCCACTCCGCTCCAAAAAGCTGCTTAAGCCTCTCTATAGCCAGAGTCTCTGCCTCGTCAACCACCTCGCAGCCGCCATAGTAACGGTGCCCGGGATAGCCTTCTGCATACTTGTTGGTGAGGCACGACCCCATAGCCTGCATCACTTGGTCACTGACGAAATTCTCTGAGGCAATCAGCTCTATGCCTTTTTTCTGTCGCTGATGTTCACGTTCGATGATCTCGAAGATGGCGTTGTCTCTTGTCATTTTTATTTTATTAAATTAAGGTTTATTTCTTCTTTACCGACCAGCCGAAACGGCCTATCGGTGCCCCCTGCTCAAAATATTGACCATGGGAATAGTTGAGCAGACCTGCGGCGGCAAGATCGAATGCTCCGGTGGACGGGTCCATAAACTTCTCGTCGGCAAGCACGTTCACCACGTCCGCGACAAACATGTCATGGCTTCCGAGATGCACCACCTCCTTGACCCGGCACTCTATCGACAGGGGGGATTCCGCTATCGAAGGGCACGACACCTTCACCCCGGGCTCAGGCGTAAGCCCTGTCTCTTCCCACTTGTCATAATCGGCACCCGACCTCACCCCGGCCCAGTCCGTGGCCCGGGCCATTGACGAAGTTGTGAGATTGATGGTAAACTCCATATTCTCCCTGATGAGAGGATAGGAATGACGCTCCGGACGCACCGATATATAACACATCGGAGGATTCGTACACAATGTCCCGGTCCATGCCACAGTGAGGATATTGCTGTGTTCCATAGTGCCACAGCTCACCAGCACCGCAGGCAGCGGATATATCATTGTGCCTGGTTTCCAGGATACTTTCACTTTATTGATATTATAGGGGCTATTATATCTGTATTATCTGTGCATCCGCACTCTTTACAGTATGCGAACAATAATGGCACGAGATGGTCACATCCTCGCGGTCTACCACATGAAAACGTGTGCGCATCGGCTCATTATTTGTGATGCATTTGGGATTGCCGCACTTCACCAGTCCGAGGATCGTGTCGGGAAGAGTCACGGGATACTTCTCCACCACCTCATAATCCCTTATGATGTTCACCACCGCCGAAGGGGCTATCAGGGCTATACGGTTGAGCGTAGCCTCAGGGAAATACACATCGGCTACCTTTATGATCCCTTTATGCCCAAGCTTCTTGCTCTCAAGGTTGTTCCCTATGGTCACTGCCGACCTCACATGCTCGATGCCTAATATTTTTACAGCTTTGAACAGGACCTCCGAAGGGATATGGTCTATCACAGTACCGTTGCGCAATGCAGCCACAGCGAGCTCGGCTTTTGATATATTGGTCATTGGATTAATGTTTAGTCGTTAACTTCGATACCCAGCGAGCGGCATATTATAGCCTGGCGGGCATACAGTCCGTTACGCGCCTGCTCGAAATAATAAGCCTTGGGATTGTCATCCACATCCTGCGCTATCTCATTGACGCGCGGAAGCGGATGGAGTATGCGCAGATTGTCGCGGGCATCAGCAAGCATGGCATTGTTAAGGTTATAGAGATCCTTCACACGCTCATACTCCATGATGTCAGCGAAACGCTCTCTCTGAACCCTGGTCATATATATGATATCGCTGGTATTGATCACCTCTGGCGAAAAATCGGTATGTTCCGTATATCGTATGCCATTCTCACGGCAGAACGCCTTGTATTCCTCTGGCATATCGAGCTCCTTGCAGGCAACAAACCGGAATGTGGGATTGAAGTACTTCATCGCCATTATGAGCGAATGCACGGTGCGCCCGTACTTAAGGTCACCCACAAGAGTTATGGTAAGATTCTCAAGTGTGCCCTGGGTCTTGTAGATCGAGTACAGGTCGAGCATCGTCTGCGACGGATGCTGGTGAGCTCCGTCACCGGCATTGATTATAGGCACATCGGAGACCTCTGTGGCATACAGCGCAGCCCCCTCAAGAAAATGGCGCATCACTATGAGGTCCGCATAATTGCTCACCATCTTTATGGTGTCCTTCAGGGTCTCACCCTTGGATGTTGATGTATTGGATGCATCGGAGAATCCTATCACACGCCCGCCCAAGCGGTTGACTGCGGTCTCAAAACTCAGGCGAGTGCGGGTCGACGGCTCAAAAAAGAGTGTCGCCACTACTTTGCCTTCAAGGAGACGGCGGTTGGGCTTCTCCTCAAACTTTCTGGCGGTGTCGAGCAGACTAAGTATCTCCTCACGACTTAAGTCGCTGATTGACACAAGACTTTTGGTATTCATTGCAGTGAAATATGAAGTACACGTGAGTACTCTGCAAAGGTAAATAGAAAATTCAACTTTCGCAAGCAAGTTGGCTCTTCATTTCTCGCAATAGTTTCGTAGTGCGCCTGTTCACAGCTATGCCCACCACACACCCTGCCACCAGTCCCAGCAGACAGCACGGAAGCATATACACGTCATAGCTGTCGGCAAACGACATCACCATATACACCATCAGCGGCACCATCAGCGTAAGCCCTATCATGCGGCGCGTACGGCGGAACAACTCAAGCCTGCACACCATGCCCAAAGCCTCAATCACTGTGGCGGCGGAAAGATCCAGGCGCGACAGCATCCGGTACTGTACCGCATGCATCACACCCATCACCACAAAGAAAGCCGACACAAGGACCACAAGCAGCACATGATCCGACACAAGCGGTATCAGGCATAGGGCACCTATCACACACTCGGCAGTGAGCCTCAGGCTGATACGTTTCAGTCGGTCACGAAGAGAGTGCGCCCCTTTCCCCGAAGCCACCTTGCGCTCCAGCTCCCGGGTCGCCTCCTTGCAGGGAGGCACCTCGATCGATTTCCATTCCTGTCGCAGATTGTCTATATCCATCGTCATCATTCATCTTTGTTTCGTTCGGTCAATCTCTGTTTTATACGGTAAAGACGCGTAGCCACCGTATTGCGCGGCAGCCCCGTAAGCTCCGATATCTCCTCATAGCTCTTCTCGTCAAGCCACATAAGTATGATAGCCTTATCCATCTTGTCAAGACATGAGATAAGACGGTACATATGCCTGAGCTTCTCGCCGCGGCCGCTGTCCTCCCACTGCACATCCGTGACATCATCGAGTGCCACACGGCCATTGCCATGCTTGGCGTTATGGCGTATATATGTGACACACGTGTTGAACGCCACACGATATATCCATGTCGACATGCGCGAATCCCCGCGATAACTGTCAAGTCCCTGCCACAGATTGGCGAGCACTTCCTGATACAGGTCGTTAAGCTCCTCCGGGTCCGAGGCATACATATAGCACACCTTATAGATCATCGGGCGGTTGTCACTGACAATCGCCATGAATCGAGACTCTTTTTCGCCGGATGTTGACATATATTCAATCTGACGCGAAATTACTGCAAAAGTTTCAGAATTTCCGGAACTTTTTCACTAATTTTACGTCTCATTGTATAAAACTTTCGATATGGATATATTACAGGTCAGGAATGTCAGTAAATCATACTCTTCCCATCTCGCGCTTGATGATGTGAGCATCAGTGTCCCCGAAGGGAAAGTCTACGGGCTTCTCGGACCGAACGGAGCAGGAAAGACCACCCTCATACGCATCATCAACCACATCACCGCCCCCGACAAGGGATGCGTCATGTTCCAGGGACACCGGCTCACCGAGGACGATGTACGTCACATCGGCTACCTCCCCGAAGAACGCGGGCTGTATAAGAAGATGAAAGTGGGCGAACAAGCAATGTTCTTTGCACGCCTCAAAGGGCTGTCACGATCGGACGCCTCAAGAGAACTCCGCAAATGGTTCGAGAAATTCGACATCCTTTCATGGTGGGACAAACGCGTGGAGGAGCTCTCTAAAGGCATGGCACAGAAAGTACAGTTCATCGTCACTGTGCTCCACCGTCCCGCACTGCTCATATTCGACGAGCCCTTCTCGGGATTCGACCCCATCAACGCCGGATTGCTCAAAAAAGAAATCCTTGACCTGCGCGACCAGGGTTCAACCGTCATCTTCTCTACCCACAACATGTCGTCGGTCGAAGAGATATGCGATAACATCACTCTCATAAACAAAAGTCGGAACATCCTTAGCGGAAATGTCGAAGAGCTGCGCCGGCAATACTTCGGCAACCGCTACGACATCACATTTACCGGCGACTGCGACAGCCTGACATCAGGATTGAGTGCCATAGCCCACTCATTCCACATGTCACCACCCGACGGACAGGGACGCTCCAGAATCTCCCTGCAACTTGCCGACACAGCATCTCTCCGGGACATGATATCCATAGCCAACGACACTGTCACAATAGCTGCGATCCACGAAAGCCTCGCATCCATGAACGACATCTTCATCCGTGCAGTAAGCTCGGATGCCGAGCCAATGGGCATTGACCAGGCATGACCTCGGCTCCGGCAAGACTGACATCACCCTTTTAACACATCACAACAACCCTCTCTACACCCCCATAGACCTATGTCGAAGATAGGAATCGTAATCGAACGCGAATACCTCGAACGCGTCAAAAAGAAAAGCTTCATATTCACCACCCTTCTCATGCCGGTGCTCATGCTCGCACTTATGGCAATGCCGGCGCTGATCATGAACTACGTCGACAGCAGCGTCACATCCGTGCTCGTGATCGACAACAACGGACTCATCGCCCCGAAACTGACCGACACCCCAGAAATCCGGTTCACAGACAACAGCTCACTGACCATCGACTCCGCACTGACGCGCACCGATGTCGATGCCGTGCTCGTGATACCTCACAACATAATCTCATCCCGCCGCAGCTCACTACAGCTGTTCAGCAACGGACCGTCATCCTACACCGCTGAGAACGCCATCACCTCACAGATCAACAAGATCGTCGAAAACGAACGCCTCAAACAGCACAACATAGCCGACCTCGACAGCATCCTTGCCGACGTCAACTCATCAGTCGCCATAAGCACCGTCCGCAACGACCGTGACAGCGAGGACAGCGAGATACTCTCCTCAGGCGTAAGCTACGGCATCGGCATCGGCATGTCATTCGTCCTATACATGTTCCTGCTCATATACGGACAGATGGTGATGACATCCATCATAGAAGAGAAAAGCAACCGGGTCCTCGAAGTGGTGGTATCCTCCGTAAAACCCATGCAGCTCATGATGGGTAAAATCATCGGAGTGGCACTCGTCGCAGTGACCCAGATGATACTCTGGGGCATACTGCTCGTCATAATGTCAGCATGGGTGCTCCCGGCGATAATCCCGGCAGAATCAATGGCTGACATAACCGCCCTCCGGGCAGGCAACCTCGAAGCAGTCAGCACAACCGGCTCCATTGATATGATCAACGTCCTCGCATCGCTCACCCAGGCAGGCAACATACTCGGGCTTATAGGGATGATGACAGTATTCCTCGTGCTCGGGTTCCTCATCTACTCATCTATTTTTGCCGCCATCGGATCAGCGGTCGACAACATCCAGGACGCATCCCAGATGACATCATTTGCGTTATTCCCCATAATCTTCGGACTCATTTTCGCCCTTATAGCTGCAGCCGACCCCATGGGAAGCATCGCATTCTGGGCATCGCTGTTCCCACTCACCGCCCCAATGGTGATGGTAGCGCGCATCCCCTTCGACATCCCCGCATGGGAGATATGGCTGTCACTCTCACTGCTGCTCCTGAGCTTCATTGCCATGGTATGGATAGCCGGAAAGATCTACCGCATCGGCATATTCATGTACGGAAAGAAACCATCCCTCAAGGAAATAATCCGATGGATTTCCTATAAATAGCAATTTTTTGTGTAACTTTGCACATTAATTCAGTTATAACTCAAAAAACATATCATACAAGGAAATGTCGATTGATAGCATCATATCCGAAGCCGTGTCACGTGCAGTCAAAGAGCTGTACGCTACCGACACTCCCGCCGACAGTATCGTACCTCAAGCCACCCGCAAGGAGTTTGAAGGCAATGTCACTGTGGTAGTGTTCCCATGGGTCAAGGCGGCACGCAAATCACCCGAGGCTGTCGGGACTGAGATAGGCGAATGGCTTGTGAACAATGAGCCGGCAGTTGAAAAATTCAACGTCGTGAAAGGCTTCCTTAACCTCACCATCGCTCCCGGATTCTGGAACTCAGTGCTCGCACATATAGCCGACACCCCCGACTACGGAATGAAAGCGGCTGATGAGAACTCCCCACTTGTTATGGTGGAATACTCATCACCGAACACCAACAAGCCTCTCCACCTGGGGCATATACGCAACAATCTCCTCGGATTCAGCCTCGCCGAGATACTCAAGGCATGCGGCAACCGCGTAGTAAAGACCAACATCGTAAATGACCGTGGCATACACATCTGCAAATCGATGCTCGCATGGCAGAAGTGGGGCGACGGCGTAACCCCTGAATCTTCAGGAAAAAAAGGCGACCATCTGATCGGCGACTTCTACGTCCTTTTCGACAAGCATTTCAAGGCTGAGGTCAAGAGCCTCATGGAGAAAGGCATGTCCGAGGACGAGGCTAAGGCAGAATCTCCGCTCATGAAGGAGGCTCGTGAAATGCTCGTGAAATGGGAACAGAAGGACCCCGAAATCCGTGGACTCTGGCAGAAAATGAACGAATGGGTATACGCCGGATTTGACGAGACCTACAAGCGCATGGGTGTCGACTTCGATAAGATATACTACGAGAGCGAGACCTATCTCGAAGGTAAAGAGAAAGTGCTCGAAGGGCTCGATGCAGGCAAGATGTACCGCAAAGAGGACGGATCGGTATGGGCCGACCTCACCGGCGACGGACTCGACCACAAGCTACTCCTGCGCAGCGACGGCACATCGGTCTACATGACACAGGACATCGGAACAGCCAAACTGCGTTTCCAGGACTTCCCTATCGACAAGATGATATACGTCGTGGGCAACGAACAGAACTACCATTTCCAGGTGCTCTCGATCCTTCTCGACCGCCTCGGATTCAAATGGGGCAAGGACCTTGTTCATTTCTCTTACGGAATGGTCGAACTCCCCGAAGGAAAAATGAAGTCACGCGAAGGCACCGTGGTAGATGCCGACGACCTTATGGACGATATGGTGTCAACAGCCCGCTCTGTATCCGCCGAACTCGGCAAGCTCGACGGTCTCACCGATGAGGAGACCGCCGCTATCAGCGAGATGGTAGGACTCGGCGCGCTCAAATACTTTCTACTCAAGGTTGATCCCCGAAAGAACATCACCTTCAATCCAAAGGAATCCATCGACTTCAACGGCAACACCGGACCCTTTATACAGTACACCTACGCACGTATCCGCTCAGTGCTGCGCAAGGCTGCCGAAGAGGGAATGCAGGTCGAGGACCACTCAGCCGTGACACCTGGCGAACGTGAGATCACACTCATCCAGGCTCTCGCCGACTATCCGTCGGTTGTGGCAGCTGCCGGTCAGAGCTACAGCCCTGCTCTGATAGCCAACTATGTATACGACCTTGTAAAACTCTACAACCAGTTCTACCACGACTGCTCGATACTCAAGGAAACCGACACCGCGGTTCGCTCACTCAGGCTCAGACTCAGCTCGCAGACCGCACGCGTCATCGAGTCAGGCATGAAACTCCTCGGCATCAGGGTACCCGAACGCATGTAACAACCCACAACCGGAATGCCGGAAATTAAACTTTTGGTCATTTCCGGTTGTCTAATAATAAACTTAACATAGCTTATTTTAATATGTACAACGAAACTCCGACCCCTCCCCCATATAACGGCGGAGGTTACCAGTCTGCCTCACAGATCGCGTCCACCACATCATCAGTGATGAAACGTGTCTACCTAAAGATGACTCTTGGACTGCTCGTCACAGCATTCATCTCCATGTTCTGTGCGGGAAGCGCATCCTATATGCAGTTCATGCTCACACACTCATGGTTCTATTGGGGACTATTCATCGCCGAACTCGTATTGGTGTTCACCCTTTCAGCCCGCATATCCAAGATGGCGTCCGGCACAGCCACACTGCTCTTCTATGCATTCGCGGCAATCAACGGCATGGCATTAGCACCCATATTCCTGCTCTACACGGCAACATCCATTGCCAAGACATTCTTCATCTGCGCCGGCACATTCGGAGCAATGAGCATCTATGGATATTTCACCACCCAGGATCTCACCAAATGGGGCAACTTCCTTTTCTATGCCCTCATAGGTCTCATCATTGCATCCGTTGTGAACATCTTCACCAAAAGCACCGGCCTTGATTGGGTGATCTCCTGTGCGGGTGTGCTTATATTCGTAGGTCTGACAGCCTGGGACACTCAGAAGATCAAGCAGATGGCACTCTATGCTCCCTCCAATATGATTGGTCATCTCGCCACTCTGGGCGCGCTCTCCCTCTATCTCGACTTCATCAACCTCTTCCTCTATCTGCTGCGTTTCTTCGGAAGCTCACGCGATTGATCCCAAGAAAAAACGACGTGAAATGGCGGGTGATCATCACCTGTGAAGGTCACCTGCCATTCCCCTAACCTTATAACCCTATAACAATCGCCCTCGGGCGAATAATAAAATGGCAAAAGTAGTAATCATAGGTTGCGGCGGCGTCGGCACCGTCGTTGCCCACAAATGCGCCCAGCACCCCGACGTGTTCAGCGAGATAGTGATCGCTTCGCGCACCCGTTCAAAGTGTGAGGCTGTGGTTGAAACCATCGGCAAGCCAAATGTAAGTGCTGATGTCGTGGACGCCGACAGCGTTCCCCAGCTCGTAGAGCTCTTCAACCGTCACAAGCCTCAGCTCGTCATCAATGTGGCACTCCCCTATCAGGACCTCACAATTATGGATGCATGCCTCATATGCGGAGTGAACTACCTCGACACAGCCAACTATGAGCCAAAAGATGTGGCACACTTCGAATACTCATGGCAGTGGGCATACAAGCAGCGTTTCGAGGAAGCAGGTCTTACTGCCATTCTCGGTTGCGGTTTCGACCCCGGAGTGTCAGGAGTATTCACAGCATATGCCGCCAAGCACCATTTCTCGGAGATGGAGTACCTCGACATAGTGGACTGCAACGCCGGAGACCACGGCAAGGCATTCGCCACCAACTTCAACCCTGAGATCAACATCCGCGAGATCACTCAGAACGGACGCTACTATCAGGACGGCAAATGGGTTACAACCGGACCGCTCGAAATCCACAAGACACTCACATATCCCAACATAGGCGGGCGTGAAAGCTACCTCCTGTACCACGAAGAACTGGAGTCGCTCGTCAAGAACTTCCCCTCAATCAAGAGAGCTCGTTTCTGGATGACATTCGGACAGGAATACCTCACCCACCTGCGCGTGATCCAGGACATAGGCATGGCACGTATCGACGAGATCGACTACAACGGACAGAAGATAGTGCCGCTCCAGTTCCTTAAGGCAGTCCTCCCCAATCCTCAGGACCTCGGCGAGAACTACCATGGCGAGACATCTATCGGATGCCGCATATCAGGCAAGGACAAGGAAGGCAAGCCTCTGACCTACTATATATGGAACAACTGCTCTCACGAGGCAGCCTATAAAGAGACCGGAATGCAGGCTGTAAGCTACACCACCGGCGTGCCGGCAATGGTCGGAGCCATGATGTTCCTTACCGGCAAGTGGGTAAAACCTGGCGTGAACAACGTCGAGGAATTCGATCCCGATCCGTTCCTTGCCGAGCTTGCAAAGGACGGTCTCCCTTGGAACGAGACCTTCAATCAGGATCTCGAAGTATAGCAAAAAACATCCTACAGCACCGCAGGACCATGAAATCGCACCACAGATTCATGGTCCTGTGGTCTTTTATACACTAAGCCGTTTATTCCATCTAAAAAAATTTTGCAGTTCGGCAAATAGTTATTACTTTCGCGGTAGTAATGTTAAACTCACGAAATACTCCAAGATATGATATACAATTTCCGCATAGTCTCTGATGAAGTCGACAATTTCAAGCGCGAAATACAGATTGATGCCGACGCTACATTTCTTGACCTTCGCAATGCCATATGTGACAGCGTAGGATACGACAAGACCCAGTTCAGCTCGTTCTTCATGTGCGATGAAGGATGGGAGCGCGAACAAGAGATATGCCTGGAGGATATGGGAAGCGACTCTTCCCAGGATGTGTATCTGATGGAGGACACTCCTCTGAGCGACTTTATAGAGGATGAGGGCCAGCGTCTTGTATGGGTGTTCGACTATCTCACTGACCGTTCATTCTTTATTGAAATGAAGCGATCTGTACCAGGGAAGCATCTTATCGATCCCCTATGCTCCGTGTCCATGGGAGAAGCACCGTCGCAGACAGTGGATATGGATGACTTTGATGCAAAGATCGATGCCAAAGCCGCACAGCAGGCGACCACCGATCTTGACGACGAATTCTACGGCTCCACCGAATACAATGAGGACGAATTCGAAGCAGCAGGCTTCGACGAAATGACCTTCGACGAATAATCCTCCATTCCAAGAAATATCATAAGAGTCATCGCGACACACTTTCCAGGAAAGTGCCTTGCGATGACTTTGTTATTTTACAGCATCATATCAGTTCGCCTTTTCCATCTCTGACGATTTCAGGATCGCGGCTGTCAGTGAGGTCGACCACCGTGGACGGGATGCCGTCACCCTCCCCTCCGTCAATTAGCAGCGATGCAATCCCGGCATACTCATCGGCAAATGCCGAAGGGTCACCGCACTCCTCATCCTGAGGGATGGAAGTGGAAAGCACCGGATGACCGAGGCGTTCGGACAGGGCTCGCGATATAGGGTTGTCAGGGATGCGCACACCCACTGTACGCCTCCCCTTAAATACCTTAGGCAATGTGGTTGCAGCAGGGAGAATGAAAGTGAACGGTCCCGGAAGATTGGAACGCAGTATCCTGAAAGCCTCATTGTCGATTCTTGCATACTCGCTTGCCATCGACAGTCCGTCACACACTATGGACAGGGTCTGCTTCTGAGGATTCACACCTTTCACCTTGCATAGCCGTTCGATCGCCCCATTGTTCAATGCATCACACCCCATGGCATACAGGGTGTCGGTAGGATAAATGATTATTCCTCCTTTCTCAAGGACATCCACAGCCTCGTCAAGGAACCTTTCATTCAGGCTTGTGGGATACATGCGGAGTGTTTTCATGGGCGGTAATAATTAATCGTTATATTCTTAGCGTCAGCAAATCTCTCAAGGGAATCGACAATCATCCTCACAGTGTCCTCCACCGGCATCTCTTCGCCATAGACATTGACGCACATCAGAAGCCTCCGTGTGGAGAGGTCGAGCTTTGTGCGCTCATTGTCGCTTGTCGGGGTCCCTATCCCACCTATGCTGTCACGATAGACAGGCATGCAGGCTATGTTGAGCACCCCTCGTCCGATGGCTTCGAACGGCTCACCTTCGCGACCGACACCCAGAGAGAGCACCTCGCCCTGAATCCTGTCGGCATCAAAGCCGCCTATAGAGTAGCCCGAAAGGAGCGACACAAGATTGATCAAATCCACAAGCGCATTGATCCTGTATAGCTCCATACCTTTGACCACCCTGCGGCACAGAGCCTCGGCCGACGGGCGGTAACGGTTAGGCTCCTTGCCCAATGCCTTGTAGGCATCACGCGTGGCACGTATCCCAGGACGCCTGTTGATGTCGGGCAGTTCGGTAATGTCCCTTATGTCAGCGGCAGCACGGTTGAGCAGAGCCCATAATTCCTCGGAGGTCTCGCCGTTGGTCACGTCAGCCTCAATCGCCACTACAAGCAGCCCCGGAGCCGCTTGCCTTATTGTATCTTCAATCCGAATATCCATAGCTCCGCAAAATTACAGAAAATAGTATGAATATATCAAAAATAAATCGTAATTTTGTCGATTGTAATGCAAAAGGCACATTGCCACCGATTCGGTCATTAACCACATTAGTTTGCCCCTCAAGCATCTTATGCTACAAATATACGATTTAGCTATGCGTTTTGCAAGATGCGTCGCACTTGGCGTATCCACCTTCGTATCGGAGGACAGTACCGCCAAGATAAAACGCTTTGTACGCGGCCAACGCTGTGCCGTGGATAAAGTCGTAAAAGGCATGCAGGGCCTTGACCGGAGCAAACCGACCGTATGGCTCCATGCCGCATCGTTAGGGGAATACGGCATTGCACGACCTATCATAACGTCGATCAAGGAACAGCTTGACTGCAATATCGTGGTGACGTTCTTCTCCCCTACTGGCTACGAGGCTGTCACCAAGCACCCGGGAATGATCGACAGGGTGTTCTATCTGCCACTCGACACAAGCAGCAACGCATCGAAGTTTCTTGATGCCGTCAAGCCTGACTGTGCAGTGTTCATGGTGTCGGAGTACTGGCACAATTACCTGAACCAGCTTAAGAAACTTGGAATACCATCATTCCTGATGTCAGCCATCATACGTGATGACGGACCGTTCTTCCGTTGGTACGGCAAGCTGTACCGCGATTCCATAGCCGGATTCTCGAAGGTGTTCACGCTTGACGAGAACTCTGTCAGGAATCTTCATTCCATCGGTGTAGACAATGCAACGGTGAACGGCGACCCACTGTTTGACAACGTAGCCCTGGTCGCCTCCACACCATGGAAAGACGAGAGGATCGAAAGGTTTGCCGGGAAAGAGAAGATATTCCTTGCAGGGAGCATCCATGACGACGAAGACCTTGAGATGGTGACAGAGCTCGCCAACCGACATCCTGGGACGCGCTTCATAATCGTCCCCCACGAGATTGACGAGGACACCATCAAGAAGATAGAGGACAAGGTGAAACGCAGGAGCCTCAGGTACACCCATTGCAGCGCGAGCGACGACATGAGCGACGCGCAGGTGATGATAGTGGACTTCGTGGGTGCGCTTGCCTACATATACCGCTATGCTTCGTGGGCATATGTGGGAGGAGGGTTCACACGCCTGCTCCATAGCGTGATCGAGCCTGCCGTGTACGGGATACCGGTGTCGTTCGGTCCGAACATAAGGCGCAAGGTCACCCCGACGGAGATGGAGCGTCTCGGCATAGGCAAGGTGGTGCATGACATAGAGGAGCTCGACATATGGTTCAAGCGACTGAAGTCGGACACAGCTCGCCAGCAGTACATAGCCAAACGCGCAGCGAAATATGTGAGCCAGAACACAGGTGCAACACCACGTGTAGTGCAACAAATACTCAGGACATTATGCGAGAAAAACTGAAATACGCACTGTACAGAGTGCTGTTCACCACACTCGCTCTGCTACCGTTCAGGGTGCTTTACTGCATCAGTGACGGCGTGCGTATGATCCTACAGCATGTGATGAAATACCGTCGAGGTGTCATACGCATGAATCTCCGCAACTCATTCCCGGAAAAGACGGATGAGGAGCTAAGAGAGATCGAGCAGGACTTCTACAAACAGTTCGCGGACAATATCGTGGAGACCGCGAAGCTGCTTCACATAAGCGACAAGCAGGTCGACAGGAGGATTAAGGTCGAGTGTGGAGAAATCGTGGACCGTCTCATTGAGGAGGGTCATCCTGTAGTGATGTACCTGGGTCATTACGCCAACTGGGAGTATGTCCCGGCAGTGGTGCGTCATTTCAGCAAGCCGCGCCTATGCGCCCAGGTGTACAAGCCACTTCACGACAAAGCGTTCGACCGGCTCATGCTGAAGGTGCGTTCGCGATTCAACCCAGTGTCACTGCCGCAGGAGAGGGTGTTCAGGACCATGGTGCGCTGGCACCGCGACAATGTTCCGTTCATAATAGGCTTCGTTGCCGACCACCGGTCGAACAGCAGTGTGTCACACCATGCCACCACTTTCCTGGGACAGCATACCCCATTCAATCCCGGAGGCGAGGAGATAGGGAAGCATGTAAATGCCGCCTATCTGTATCTCGATATGGAGAAGACCGGACGTGGACATTACCGAATGACACTGAAGCCCATCAAGCCCCGCAGCCTTGAGGGGGATTCGCCATACACCCGACGCTACTATGAAATGCTTGAAGAGACTATACGCCGACGCCCAGGACTGTGGCTCTGGTCACACCGCCGCTGGCTATACCAGTGAGAGCATTAGTGCAAACCATTTTGAAAACATTTATCCGAAAAAGATATGAAAATAATATGCGTGATCCCGGCACGTGCCGAGTCGTCAAGATTCTTTGAGAAACCTCTTGCCCTCATACTCGGCAAACCTATGATCCAATGGGTCTACGAACACTGCAAGGAGGTAGAGGTGTTCGAAGAGGTCTATGTCGCCACCGACAGCGAGAAAATCAAGTCGAAGGCAGAGAGCTTCGGAGCGAAGGTGATCATGACACGTGATGACCACGACACAGCCACCGAACGGCTCTATGAGGTGTCGACACGCATCGATGCGGACCTTTACGTGATGGTGAACGGAGATGAGCCACTGCTCACCCGCGATGCCATAGTGCAGTGCATACCTGACGGACTTCAGCCCGGGGATTTCTTTGTGTCGAACCTCATGACCGACTTCTCGAATCCTGTGGAGGTTGTTGACGCAACCAACCTGAAGATCGTGACCGCTGCCGATGACCGCTGCCTGTTCATATCCCGCTCACCTATCCCCTATCCGAAGGGGGCGATGGACTATGTGTTCCACAAGTTTGTGGGAGTGGGCGCATTCACACGCAAGGCTCTCGACTTCTACCACAACACACCCCGCGGGCCTATCGAGAAGATCGAGGAGAACGATTCGTTCCGTTTCCTTGAGAACCATATGCCTATCTACTATTACAACTGCCACTGCAAGTCGCTGTCGGTGGACAACCGCAAGGACATCGACGGAGTGGAGGCATACCTCAGAAATCTCTAAAAGCGGAGTCAGAAAGTGTCAATGGCAGAAAGCACACGGAGAAAGCGACTGGTGGCACTGCGGTTCTCCGCCCTCGGGGACATCGCAATGACGGTGCCTGTGATCTACTCGGTGGCGAGGAGCCATCCCGAGATGGATATCTATGTGGCGACACGTCCGTTCTTCGGGCGAATGTTTGTCAACGCGCCATCCAACGTTACTGTGATGCCCTTTGACCTGAAAGGTGAGCACAAAGGGGTCAGAGGCGTGTTCAGGATAGCCCGTGAGCTTGCAAGACTGAAAGCTGACTATGTGGCGGACCTTCACGACATACTGCGCACACGCCTCATAGGGATGTACCTGAGGATGAGAGGTGCGCGTGTGGCGCGCGTAGACAAGGCGCGCGGCATACGCAGAGCGGTGTTTGCGGGAGGGGAGCCACAAAGACAGTACATAGACCGGTATTTCGATGTGTTCAGGAAGCTCGGGGCAGATGCGTCAATGAACTTCTCGTCGATATACCAGAGTGCCGAGCCAGTGAAGCTGCCGGCAGAGATATCGTGTCCGGCAGTAGGCATAGCACCGTTTGCCCGCTACAGCACCAAGACGTATCCTCCTGAGAAGATGAGGCGTGTAGCCCGGATGCTTGCAAGGGAGGGGATGAACGTGTATCTGTTCGGAGGGCGCGGAACAGAAGCTGAGACCCTTGACTCATGGCAGGAGAATCCGGATGCCGGGAGAGGGGAGATAGTGTCATTAGCAGGACGCTACCCACTCGAAGAAGAGCTTGCGCTGATGAGCCGCCTTGAGGTGATGGTGAGCATGGACTCAGCCAACCAGCATCTCGCAGGGCTTGCCGGCACGAAGGTGGTATCGGTGTGGGGCGGCACAACACCTGCCTGCGGATTTCTGGGCTTCGGACAGGAGGGCAGGAATGCCGTGGTGCTGAACATAGCCTGCCAGCCCTGCACTATCGCCGGGAGCAAGAGCTGCCCGCTCGGACATATGGACTGCCTCAACAAAATATCAGAAGAGACCATCGTCAATAAAGTCAAAGAGCTGTGCAGATAGGGAGCCAGACAGCATGTCCTTTCCCTTTCCGATGCAGCGACAGAGATCGTTTCAACCGTGGAAAAATTCATACTATTCATAGTCTGCTACTATGCCTCCTGGCTCCTGTATTTCCAGATGTTCCAGCGTCCGCTGTTCCTACTATACAACCGCAAGCTCTCCACCCGCCCGATATCTGTGCATGATTTGCCCGACATGTGGAGGTACGGACTGAAAACGGATGTGATAGTGTGTGCATACCTAACATCAGTCCCTCTACTCGCATCCATATCACAGGCGTTCATACAGACCGATTTCCTGCCTCAGTTCATGACATTCTACAATGCGGCAACGGCTATCGTGGCAGGGCTGATGGTCATAGCCGATACGGCTCTATATTCGTTCTGGCAACATAAGATAGATGCATCGGTACTGGCTTACCTAAAGACGCTGAAGTGGGCTATAGCAAGCGTGAGCACGCTCTATATTGCAGGATCGATATTTGCATTGCTCATGGTGGCAGGCTGCACATACTGCTGGCTTGAGCTTGTATGTGCAGTGTCAATGTCGCATGGCACGTTCATTGCACACGGCATCGCAGAGAGCATCGTGACCGCACTTACGGGTACCGCGCTCATAGGGGTCCTTGTGGTGCTGATACGCGGTATGCGCCGCCGTCCCAACAATCCGAGCCTGTCGTACTACAGCAACAACCAGTTCTTCAACCATGCGGCACTAAACCCGGTGTATGCTTTCATATATTCTCTCGGTGTCAATGACAAAATAGAGGGGGCATTCCATTACACAGACAGCGATGAATGCGGGAAAGAGTTCAATGATCTTTACCCTGCAAGCCATGGGACAAGCGAGAAAGCTCTCAACACGAACCGCCCCAACGTGCTCTTCATAATCTGGGAGAGCCTTTCGGCGCGTTTTGTAGAGGAACTCGGGGGGGAGAAGGATGTGACCCCCAACATCAACCGTCTGTCACACGAAGGGTTGTTCTTCACACGCGTAGACAGCAACAGTTTCCGCACGGACCGGGGGCTCGTGGCATTGCTTAGCGGTTATCTCGCCCAGCCTACCACCAGTGTGATACGCATGACCAACAAGCTTCCCAATCTGCCGGCTTTTCCAAAGAAATTCAAGGATGCGGGCTATGAGACCACAGCCGTGCACGGAGGAGACCTTATGGTGTTTCACATGTCGGAATATTTCCTGACCATAGGCCATGACCACATAGTATCGGAACCGGACTTCCCGCCGTCAATGTCGAGAGGCAAATGGGGAGTGCCTGACGGAGAGGTATTCGAGTGGGTGTACGAGGATATACAAAACAAGCATAAAGAAGGGAGGCAATGGTACACATCGCTGCTCACACTCAGCTCGCACGAGGACTGGAAGGTGCCTTACAACCGTATACCTGATGACGAGATAGCCAACTCATTCGCCTATGTAGACGATGCATTCGGAAGACTGGTTGACAGGCTCAGGCAGACTCCTGCCTGGGACAACCTGCTCATAGTGGTCACCGGTGACCACGGATGCAATGCGGGTGAGCCTCTGAGCCACGACAAGTACTCCCATATACCGCTGCTCATGCTCGGCGGTGCTGTAAAGGCTCCCCGAAGGATAGACACAATAATGTCGCAGAGTGATATAGCGTCCACGATACTCGGACAGCTTGACATGCCTCACGATGAATTCATATTCAGCCGTGATGTCATGTCGGAGTCATACAAGTATCCGTTCTCGTACCATACGTTCATCAACGGGTTCATGTTCCGCGATGCCACAGGGTTCACGGTGGTAGACAATGTGACAGATTCCGCCATATCCAATCCGGATAAAGACCGGGAGCATAAGGGGAGGATTATACTCCAGTACCTTTATGAAGATCTCGCAAAGAGGTAGCGTCCAGAACCGGATGGGTGTTTTTCGACGAAGGCATTTTTCAACGAGGTGGTTTTTCGACGAGGGAGGCGGGGGCACGCCCCCGCCGTACAAACGTCAAAATTTGCGATAAGATGCCAATTTAGGGCGGCTCGGATTTTTGCGATAATATGCCAATTTTATCGCGGTGTCGGATTTTTGTAACAAGATGTCAATTTGCTCTTGCCGGGCGGTTTAGCTTTGGGCTGCGGAGCACGGCGCACCGCTTGAGACTGTGGGGCGGAGGTGTGTAACGGCATACTGTGAACTGACCTCGCATCTGTGAGAAGAGATAGTATGCCGAAACGGAAATGACGAGCGTGGATGACGGAACGGATATGACGATCTCTTTCAGGACAGATGTGCGGCTGACCGGCGATATGGTTTCCGGAGATGGACGGAGTGTCGCAATAGCTTGCGGAATTGCCGGCGGCTTACGCCGGCGCGGTCTCCTTGTGTGTTGGCGCGGGTGGTTCACATCAGATATGACAGATGCTTCCGTAACCGAGGAAGAGGGTGACGGAAGCGGTGGCGGGACTTTGCCGGACGAGGCATGGATGATGACGAAACCCGAGGGTGTGAGAGTGGGAAGTACGGCTGCGAGAAGACGCTCCCATCGCCTGGTGTTGCTGCACCATGGGGAGTATTTACTGTAACGCTCGACATTAAGAAGCAGCGTGCAGTAAGGTGACCGACCACGAATGAAGTCGGGATGGGAATGCGTGATAAGGTATATGTTGCCAGGGAGCTGCCTACGCGGATGATCGCGCAAGTCGCTGACAGGGATGATGAGAACTCCTTCTGCCCGAGAAAGGTTGCTGAGCCTGTACTCCTGATATTTCATGAGCAACGGAGCGGAATCGAATCCCGGAGGATCGAGAACAAACACAGGGGATGAGGAACCAGTGGCACGCTGCCGCTCCAAGGGGGATATGACGGAGATCTCGACAGGGGTCAAAGGCCTTCCGAGATAACGCGCGAAATGAATGTGCCACGGAGTCCCGGGTGGTCGGAGCATTCGCTGAGGCTGTAGGATGCGGTGGGTAAGCTTCGTCATATCAACGGACAAAGATACGCGCTACGGACTCCCGGAAAGTGCGATAATGTCAGAGAGAGGAAAGGGGGACTTTAGAGAAACGAATAATGGTCCCGAGCATCGGGAATCTGAATGTGAGAAGTGCGTAATTACCATCAAGCACGGCACTTAAGTCACCTGTGATACGCAGGAAGGAGGAGTCAACCCATTCCATATCGTAATGACCGTCAAAAATGACAGGACGCAGTAGCCCTTTCAGCATCATAGGCTTCCATCTGTCACCACAGACCTGCGCCCCGGACACATAAACAATGTCGTAGACCAGAGGAGAATCCGCATTTCTTCTTACCACTGCCAAGGTGTATTTCCCGCCCAGACGTGCATAGTCAGGATCGTTATCGCGGTCAAAATAGGTCCAGAACCCTTCGACGAGATCATTGGACTTACGGAACCGTTCCTTAAGGCTCTCCATAGTGAACTCCGACGCAAGCACGTCGCCCGGAGGACGGCTCACCTCAGCCGAAAACACCGGCACGGACAGGCTGCCCACACTCCAAACGGATGCGTCAAGTGGAACAAACCCATCAGGGACAGGCAACGATAACAGGTGCAGGCACCTGTGCCCTCCGCCACTGACTGACAAAATCCCGGATGACAAAGAGAGTGACAAGGAGTTGTATCCGCGAGGGGCAGTGTTGAATCCGCCGACCTCCTGTTCAGCCACAATGACATCGTTATGCCGGACCTCCACAACCGCTATACGGCGGTCGAGGAGGTCGCCGAAGTCGGTATTGCCGAAACGGAGAGACACTTTGAGGGTATCGCCAGGGGAGGAAAGGGAGACACCCCACCATGAGGAGGACATACCGGTGTGCTCCCTGACATCAGCCAACGAAGCCCTCACCTCCACCATCAATGAGGAGAGGGACTGCCCCTGGTCAAGAAGATGCAGAGACAACTCGCCATTGTCCACTATCCCCGGAACATCACAGTAATGGAAACGACGGCAATCGTCCACGGCATAAAGTGACACCGCCCCTGCCGACAGGACCATGATAATTATAAAAAGACGGAGCATAGAGGATAGAGTATCAATAGAGAGGAGGAGAGGAGGAAAATGTGGCTAACGCTTGTCGGTGTTGCCTTCGTAATAGTTGATGAAAGCGCGGTTGACAAGGCGCGTGCCTCCGGGAGTGGGGTAATCACCGGAGAAATACCAGTCGCCCGGATGACCGGGAATAGCCTCATGCAGCCCTTCGACCGTCTGGTAGATAATGTCGACATCGGCATTTATGGAGCCGTCGGCTGTGAGCATCTCAACCATCTTATGCGAAATCTCGTCCTGAGTGAAGGGGGCATACACAGCTTTCACGCAATTGACAAGCTCAGAGTCAGGCTTAGACTCCTGCTCAATGCAGTGACGGTAGGTATCGTCGAGGATATGCTCCATGCCACGCTCCCTGAGCAGCTGTACCGCTGCCCGGAATGCGATGAACTCGCCCATCCGCGACATGTCGATGCCATAGTAATCGGGGTAACGCACCTGAGGGGAGGAGGACACCACGACAATCTTAGCGGGATGCAGGCGGTCGAGCATACGGAGGATGGACTGCTTAAGGGTGGTGCCACGCACAATGCTGTCGTCAATGACCACAAGATTATCCACGCCATTCTCGACAATGCCGTAGGTGACATCGTAGACGTGAGCCGCAAGATCGTTGCGCGACTCGCCTTCGGCAATGAATGTGCGGAGCTTTATATCCTTTATGGCGACCTTCTCGACCCTCAGGTTCTGACTCATTATCTCCTTAAGCCGTTGCTCATTGAGGGTGCCTGCCATCTGAGCATTGAGTATCTGTGTGGTCTTGATACGGCCGAGCTCCTTTTCAAAGCCTGACACCATGCCTATGAAAGCCACCTCGGCTGTGTTAGGGATGAATGAGAAAACGGTGTGGGATATGTCATCTCCGATGCTCTTCATAATTGCAGGGACCAGGTTGCTACCGAGCTTCTTGCGTTCGCGGTATATGTCGGCATCGCTTCCGCGCGAGAAATATATGCGCTCGAAGGAGCACCGCTCATTGGTGTCCTCGCCCAGTATGTTCCGGATGCTTACATTGCCAGCCTTGTCGACTATAAGCGCGCTGCCAGGAGCAAGCTCACAGACCTGACGTCGCGCGACGTTGAGGACGGTCTGAATCACCGGCCGCTCGGAAGCGAGCACTACAATCTCATCATCGCAGTAGTAGAACGCCGGACGTATGCCATGACGGTCCCTGAGGGCAAACATATCGCCTGAGCCTGTGGCACCGCATATGACGAAACCGCCGTCCCACTTCACGGCTGTGGATGAAAGTATCCTCGACATGTCGATATTGTCCTCAATAGCGTCAGTGAGGACTGTGCCGGAAAGGGTGTCGCGGTACTGCCTGTAGATACGGTGGTTCTCCTTGTCGAGGGCGTCGCCAAGCTGCTCAAGCAGGATGACTGTGTCGCTGTAGATGCGGGGATGCTGACCGTTGCCGACCACCTCGTTGAAAATGGAGTCGACATTGGTCATATTGAAGTTGCCACACATGAGGAGGTTGCGTGAACGCCAGTTGTTGCGACGCAGGAACGGATGGCAATATGATATGCCGCTCTTCCCTGTGGTGGAATATCTGAGATGCCCCATATATATGTCGCCAATGAACGGAGCATCCATATCCACTTCGTCGGGGGTGTGGGAATTGACATCGTAATGGGCAATCTTATCCCTCACGGTGTCGAATATCTCCTGGATGGCGTCCTTGCCGAGAGCACGCTCACGGAATACGTATTCGGTGCCGGGGAGGGAATGTCTCTTCACGACCCCTATGCCTGCGCCTTCCTGACCGCGGTTGTGCTGCTTCTCCATGAGGAGATAGAGTCTGTTAAGACCATAGGCATATGTGCCGTACTTTTCTTTATAGTATTCAAGCGGTTTGAGCAGGCGAATCATAGCCACGCCACACTCGTGTCTGAGTATCTCCATAGGTAATCTTCTGAGTTGTTTTCTTATCAGGCTACACTTTGCGCACGGGGTCGCATGTCAGCCCTACGCCGAGTTTCTTGAAAATCTTGTGGTCCACCTCCCCGAGCATTACAGTGGAATGGACCTGACATCCATAGAGCTGCGGCAGGCATTCCAGGGCATGCAGGCAGTCGTCGTTGGTGGTGCTGAGCACTGAGAGAGCAACAAGGACCTCGTCGGTGTGAAGTCGGGGATTTATAGAGCGCAGATGGCATATCTTGGTGTGCTGTATAGGCTCTATCATCTCCTGAGGTATGAGTTTTACGCTGTGGTCGATACCAGCGAGATGCTTTATGGCATTGAGGATGAGTGCCGCGCTCGGGCCGAGAAGTGTGCTTGACTCGGCTGTGATGATGGTGCCGTCGGCAAGCTCGATAGCCGAACAGGGAACGCCACTCCTCTCCGCCCTGTCGCGTGCCGCCTTAACAGGCCTTCGGTAAGAGAGGTCGATCTTAGCTTGCTTGAGAAGAAGAGCTATCTTATTGACCTCATTGTCGTTGCAATCGCCGCAAGCCATGCGGTTGAGGGCGTAGAAATAACGGCGTATTATCTCGTCTCTGGAGGCTTCGCAGCATGCCTCATCGTCGGAGATACAGAAGCCTACCATGTTGACGCCCATGTCGGTTGGGGACTTGTAGGGGCTCTCGCCATATATTCCTTCAAAGAGGGCGTTGAGCACCGGGAAAATCTCAATGTCGCGGTTGTAGTTGATGGCTGTCTTTCCGTATGCCTCAAGGTGGAAGGGATCGATCATGTTGACGTCATTGAGATCGGCGGTAGCCGCCTCATATGCGATGTTGACCGGATGCTTAAGAGGGAGGCTCCATACAGGGAATGTCTCGAACTTGGCATATCCCGCCTCGATGCCCCGCTTGTGCTCGTTGTAGAGCTGGCTGAGGCATACCGCCATCTTGCCGCTTCCTGGCCCCGGGGCTGTCACTATGACGAGCGGACGAGAGGTAACCACATAATCGTTCTTCCCGAAGCCTTCATCGGAGTCGATGAGATCGACATTGGTGGGGTATCCGTCAATGATGTAGTGAACGTAGGTGGTGATGCCGATCCGGGCAAGCTTCTGGCGGAAAGCGTCGGCACTGCTCTGCCCATTATAATGGGTAACGACAACCGAGCCGACCATAAAACCGCGGCTCTGGAACTCTTTACGCAGGCGAATGACATCCTCGTCGTAGGTGATGCCGAGGTCGTTGCGAATCTTGTTCTTTTCGATGTCGAATGCAGAGATGACTATCACTATCTCAGCCTTGTCGGCGAGCTGTGAGAGCATTCTTAACTTGCTGTCGGGCTGGAATCCAGGGAGCACGCGGCTTGCGTGATAGTCGTCAAAAAGTTTTCCACCAAGTTCCAGATAAAGCTTGTTGCCGAACTGCGCTATGCGTTCCTTGATATGCTCAGACTGTATTCTGAGATATTTCTCATTGTCGAATCCGTATTTCATAACGGGTTACAAAGTTAATAATTTTTACAAGGGAAATCACAATGCGGAGGAATATTTTTTTCGGAAAAATTCGTGATAATAGAACGCCAAGCCCTAAATTTGCATAAAAATTACGTATCCACCCCTAACCTAATATAACCATATGGAATATCTGTCGTCGGAGAGTGTAATGCTCGTAGGCTCGATACTGCTGATAGCAGGTGTGCTGATAGGAAAATCAAGCTACCGGATAGGTCTGCCCATCCTTCTCATCTTCCTGCTTGTGGGGATGGGATTCGGGACAGACGGAGCGGGCATACAGTTCAGCGACATGCACACAGCACAGAGCATAGGCATGGTGGCACTCTGCATCATACTGTTCTCGGGAGGCATGGGCACAAAAATCTCTGCCATACGTCCGGTGATAATGCCGGGGATAGCACTCTCCACAGCGGGTGTGCTCATGACCGCTTTCATAACCGGAGGGTTCATATGGCTGCTGTCGGGGATGGAGTGGACGAATATACATTTCGCATTCCTACCGTCGCTGCTGCTTGCGGCAACGATGTCGTCGACCGACTCGGCATCGGTGTTCGGGATACTCGGCTCGCAGAAGGTGGCTATGCGCAACAATCTGCGCCCTCTGCTGGAACTGGAGAGCGGCTCGAATGACCCTATGGCCTATATGCTCACCATAATCCTCATAGAGACCATAACAATGGGGAGCGAACTGTCGGGGTGGAGCGTGATATGGCAGCTGTCGCTTCAGTTCGGAATAGGTGGACTGATGGGTGTGGCTATGGGTAAAACAACATCTCGGCTGATAGCCTTCTACCGCACCTGGGGGAATGCCAAGGGTGCAGGCGAGGACCCGTCACAGGCCACTGCGATGATATCCATAATGATACTCGGGGCTGTGTTCCTGACATTCTCCGCGACAACAGCCCTTGCTGGGAACGGATATCTGGCTGTGTACATATGCGGCATACTCCTGGGCAACGAGCGTCTGCCCAACCATCGCGGTATATCGAAATTCATGGACGGCATGACCTGGCTCATGCAGATAGTGGTGTTCCTGATGCTCGGGCTTCTTGTGAACCCCCATGAGATGCTTGACGTGGCAGCCGTGTCGCTGCTCATAGGTGTATTCATGATAGCGATAGGCAGACCGCTGAGCGTGTTCCTGTCACTCGCGCCTTTCCGCGGCATCACACTGCGCTCCAAACTGTGGGTGTCGTGGGTGGGTCTGCGCGGTGCGGTGCCAATAATCTTCGCCACCTATCCAGTGGTGGAGAATGTGCAGGGGGCGGGAGAGATATTCAACATAGTGTTCTTCGTGACACTGCTGTCGCTGCTCATACAGGGGACAAGTGTGATAAGCTCCGCCCGCAAGCTCGACCTTATCGACACTGACGCGGCTCCAGAGGAGGATTTCGGCGTAGAGCTTGCCGACGAGCTGCCGACATCGCTCCACACAATAGAGCTATCGGAGAGGGAGCTGACAAAAGGGAACACTCTGAGAGAGATGTCGCTCCCAAAGGGCTCCCTTGTGATGATGGTGAAACGCGGCGGACGCTATATGGTGCCAAACGGCACTCTGAAACTTGTGCCGGGTGACAGGCTGCTGGTGATACAGGAGGATGTCACTCCCGATAGTAGACACGCTTGACGCGCTGAGAGATCGATGTGAGGACCTCGTAGGGGATGGTGCCGAGGGTGTCGGCTATGGCTTCAACAGGGACGCTGTCGCCGAATATCTCGACCCTGTCGCCGGGCTGGACTCCGGGGATTCCGGTGACATCGATCATACAGGAGTCCATACATATGCTGCCGACTGTGGGACAGAGGACTCCGCGCACGCAGAAAGATGCGTTGCCGTAGCCGAGGTGACGGTTTATGCCGTCGGCATAGCCCACAGGGACTGTGGCTATCACGGAGTCGCGGCTGAGTATGCCGCGGCGGTTGTAGCCTATGGTGGTGCCTGCCTCCCAGTGTTTTACCGATATTACAGATGTGCTGAGTGAGGATATGGGGCGTAGCTCGTCCTGGGAGCCGTCGTGCATGGTGCGTATGCCGTAGAGCCCTATGCCGAGACGCACCATGTCGCGCTGCTGCCCGGGGAAACGTGTGATGCCTGTGGAGTTGAGGATGTGGCTCAGTATCCTGCGCCCGGGGAATGCCGAACGGAGCATGACGCAGCAGCGTTCGAAATAGTCGAACTGACGGAGGGTGTATTCGTCCTCGGAGGGGTCGTCGGCGGCACAGAGATGAGAGAATATGCTTGAGGGTGACACACAGTCCTGACTGCGCAGGACTTCTATGACCTCGGGAAGAGTGTCGAGACGGAAACCGAGACGGTGCATGCCGGAATCAATCTTGATGTGGACCGGATAGTCCTTTATGCCCCGGCGGCGTGCCTCGGCGATGAGGCTGCGGAGGAAGTCGACGGAGTAGATCTCCGGCTCCAGATGGCTGTCGAAGATGGCGTTGAGGTCGTCGACCGCGGGGTTGAGGACTATGATGGGCATGGTGATGCCTGCCTGGCGCAGATCCACGCCTTCGTCGTGGACGGCTACTGCCAGATAGCTTGCGCCCTGGCTCTGGAGGGTCTTTGCGAGTTCGTGGGAGCCGGCACCGTAGCCTGATGCCTTGATCATGCATACCATGCCGGTGTCGGGCCTGACGCGGGAACGGAAAAAGTTGAAGTTGTCGACAACGGCGTCGAGGTTTATCTCAAGGACGGTGCCGTTGCGGCGTTTCTCAAGGAGGCGTGCGACGTTGCCGAGAGGTTCGTCCTGAGAGCCTTTGATGAGTATGAGCTCGGATCGGAAATCGTCGGGGGTGACGCTGCCGAGAAATTCCTCAACAGAGGGATAGGTAACAGAACCTGCCGGAAGGGATGATGAACGGGAATTGATCTCCGGACCTATGCCTATGATGCGGTCGATGTGCCTGAGACGCAGCATGGCGGCGGCGCGGGCGTACACGTCGGCAGCGGGCAGCCCCTCCGTGTCGATATCCCCGAGGATGACTGTGAGGGTGTGATCGGGGGTGACACGACGCGACATGAAGTCGAGAGAGAGGGAGAGGGATGCGATGCCGGAGGAGAAGGTGTCGTGAATCATCTGGCAATCATTCACTCCGTCAGCAACATCGAGACGGGTGCGGACCGGACGCAATAAGGGCATACGGTCGGCTATGGTGGCGGGGTCGGTGCCGAGAAGGAGCATCACCGCCAATGAGGTGACGGCATTCTCTATATCCCTCTCGGATGTGAAAGGGATGGTGAACTGTCCGGACAATGCTCCTGGGACCCAATGATAGTCAATGGTGGATGAGCCGTCAGCCTTAGAAACCCTGACTATGCGCAGTGCGGCTCCTGGGGTGTCAAGGCGGGTCCACCCTACCCTATCGGGCCCTTGGGGGAGGGAGTCGGAGATAAGCCGGTTGTCGGCACAGTAGACGGCATAGCGGCACCGGCGCATAAGCGAAGCCTTCTCTCGGCATTTCTGTGCTATGTCGGAAAAGCCGTGGCTATGTGCCGCGCCGATGTTGGTGAAGATTCCTATCTCGGGGGATATGACTGACTCCAGACGGTCCATCTCACCGGGAAGGGATATACCTGCCTCAATGATTGCCATCTCCGTGCCGCTGTCGATGGCGCACAGGGACAGCGGGACACCTGTCTGGGAATTATAGCTGCGCGGTGACCTCACGACCCTGAGGTCAGGGGATATGAGGCGGTAGAGCCATTCCTTGACTGTGGTCTTGCCCCGGCTCCCGGTAATGGCGATGACACGCGCTCCGGACTTTGCACGATGGGAGGCTGCCAACTTCTGGAGGGCGTCGATGACAGAAGGGACTTTGAGGAAGTTGGCCTGAGGCATGGATGAGGCGTCGGCGGGAATGGTGTCGACCACAAAGTCGCGCACACCACCATGGGCATATAGGGAGGCGATGTAGTTGTTACCGTCGCCCGAGGGGGTGCGTAGGGCAAAGAAGAGTGTGCCGGACGGATCAAGGAGGGAACGGCTGTCGGTGAGGAGGGAGGTTATTCTATGGTCAGGAAATGCCGGTGAGCCGGCATTGATGATGCGGGCTATCTCGGAAATGCTATAATCCATTGGAAATGTATCTGTCTATGATTGGAGCCAGGAGAGGATGGGCTTTGGTGAATTCTTCTATGATCTGTGAGGTGTCGTCAGCCGGGGTGCCTCCCATGGGACGATGGGCGAGACGGCGTGTGAGACGGCGGGATTGTGAGGCAAGGTCACGTGTGGAGGGGGAGAAATATGTGGCTGAGAATATGTCGTAGATGTATCTGACAGCCTGGTCGGTGGGGTGCTTCATGTCGTCGGCATAGAAGCGATAGTCGCGCAGGTCGTCCATCATTATCTCGAACGACGGAAAATAGTGGGTGGATGGAAAGGTCCTGACTACGGAGTCAATTGCAAGAAGGAGGGTTGCCTTGGATATGGAGTTGATGTGCGCACCCTGCCCCAAATAGCGCAAAGGGCTTACTGTAAATATTATATGTATGTCGGGATTGACGGTACGGACCATACTGACCAAAGACTCCAAATCGTCGGTGCACTGATCGAGTGAAAGGGTCTCTTCACGGAATGAAGATGACGGCAGCCTGTGGCAGTTGGCTACAACCATGCCTTGTTGACGGTGGCGGAACACCCGGGTGGTGCCAAGGGTGACGATAAGGGAGGAGGCGTGCAGGAGGGCCTCGCGGGCAAGATGTATCTGACGTGTCATCGCCTGGGCTGCCGCCTCACGGTCGCAGCCTGAGTAGCGGGAATGGAAGAGGTGGCTGTGGAAACGCCCTTCGTGAGGGAACAGATCGCCGGGGCTTATACTGATGCCGTCGACTATGGAGGAGACAGCGCGACGCACCGACGACGGATTGTAGATGGGTCCGAAGGGGTTGACTATGACATCGAAGAGGTCGTCGCGCATGCATGCCCCTATATTGTCGGTGAAGCATGATCCGACAAGCACAACAGGGGTGCCGTGCGAGAGCAGCCCTTCAAGGCCTTTTTCGGGAGAAACCTCAGTACGGAATATCATCAGTGGATCGCATTCAGGACAATGGGGTTGCCGTAATCGGGGTAAAGATAGAGTGTGCTACCCTGGACTGACCATGAGTAGTATTCCACGTCACCTCCGCCGTAGTCAATGGTGAGAGACGAGCCGCTGACCCACCAGGAGAACTCGTAATAATCCGCTCCATATCTCGGATCGTCGACGATGTAATTGCCGTAACCGTCTTCGTAAAACTCGTAATAGACGTATTCGCGAGTGGGCGGAGCTACCTGCTCCCAGCTGCCCTCTACGGTGTAGTACCATTCATCGTCGTCATCGTCACACGATGTGAAAGATGTCATGGCTATCAGTGCTACGATCATTAAAGACAATGCCTTGACGGCTTTGCGTGAGGATGGTGTAAGTAGGCTCATAATAGTTGAATCTATGATGGTGGGGGAAACTGTTAACACTTAATGAAACAACAGAGGTGCCGACAGTGTTTTTTTCCACGCGCAAAAATACAATATTATTCGCAGCCATGCAAATGCTGTCACAATGGCGGAGAGGGCGGATATGATATTGAGAAGGGGGCTGGGCGGAGGGAGCGGTGGGGGATGGAGGCTGCGGTCAGTTCGCGACAGTAGCGGTCGTGGCGACGGCGGTCGAGATCGGCACTGAGCAGGATGGTGTCGGGACGGATCCCGGAGGCGAGCTTACGGACATCTGCCGTGAATCCGCGGCACACCACTGCATAGGTGATGCGTGCGGATGCCGGGAGTGTGTGGCTCTTCGGGATGCCTGATGCGAGGAAAAGGAATGTGGCTCCCGAGACACTTACCAGAGAGCCTTGCCTACACACCTGACCGTGAATGGCTCCATCCTCCAGCGGTACTATATCGGGGATGCCTCGGCGAAGCATGTAGGAACTGTATTTCCTGAGGCTGCGCTCCATGACTTCTCCGTGCAATGCAGGGCGGGCTGTGGTGAATGACAGGAGTGTGTCACGGTCTCTTACAAGCATGGTGGTCTCGGTGGAAGAGTGTGTTATATATACTTCCGTGGCATTGTTGTCCGGGACAGGGATAAATGACCACAACACGATGAAGAGTGTGACGACCGCCATGGCGAAGAGCATCACCACCCTCCTACCATAGAGCCAAAGGGCGAACAGGAGCAAGAGGACAAAGTACATAGCCATAACCCATTGCGGAATCCAGAGACCTGAGAATGAGGAGCCGGGAAGAGTGGCGATGTATCCGGCGATATCCATCATCATGCCGTAAAAGGTATCGACAATACTTCCCAGCCATGCTGCCGTGCAGCCGACAGCATCAAGTGCCAACAAAAGCATGCCTGAGCCAAGAATAAGTGGCAACAGAAGGGACACTGCAATGTTAGTGAACATAAAATATGCCGGAAATATATGGAAATGGAAGGCACTAACCATGCCTGTGCCCAACATTGCAGCAACCGAGACGGTGACACAGCCTGCCATAGCACGCATGACGGGATGCCTGTAACCGAAGGGGTTGAGCCTGCGGGCAAACACTATGATGGAGAGGACCGCAAGGAATGTGAGCTGAAAGCCAAGGGTGTAAATAGCTGCCGGGGTAAAGATCAGAATGACCAGTGCTGCAATAGCAAGAGCGTTAAGCGGGGACCATAACCGCTGCAACATTGTGGTGACAAGAAAAAGGGTTGCCATGACCACTGCCCTCACAACCGAAGGAGACAGTCCGGTGAGGATTGCGAAAAGCCACAGTGAGACAATGGCAAGAATCATGCTGCAACGCCTCATCCCGAATGCCGTCAATGGGAAGAGCATGATCATTATCACGGCAGAAAGGATGCCAACATGGAGCCCGCTGAGGGCGAGGATGTGGGCTATGCCTGTGGAGGAGAAGAGCTCACGAGTGGAGGGGACGATCCATGAGCGGTCGCCTGTGAGTGCAGCCATAAGGAACTCCCTGGCTCCTGATGACAAGGGCAAGACCGCTATACGCGCCTGCACGTCGCGACGGTACCGACGTATGGAGCTGACAATGCCAGGCTCCGGGGTGACGTAGCATATGCTATCGGGATGTATAAAGCATTCAGCGACAACTCCCATTACGCGATAGGGTGCATTGTAGTCGATCTCATCGGGCAGGTCGAGCCGGCTATCGAGAGGGCGCAGACTGCCATTAAACCGAATGCGGTCAGCCTCGTCGGCGGGGGGTATCATAGACGGAACGACAGCCTTGACAATGAAACGCGGTGCGGGCCGAAGACCGCAGGAGTCAATGCCGACAACCAGCACCCGCGCCCCATCGTACTCCCTGTGCTCCTTGACAACACCGGAGAATGACATGCTCACACTGCCGCCGTCACTCACAAATCCCGGCTTAAGAGGGCGATGAGCTTCGCTGACCATAAACCCCAATGCAATGGCAAGGGATAGAATAGAGATGTAATGCCGACGCAATATGATGAATAACGCACATAAAGCCAACGGAACGGATACCCACAGAGGGGAAGACACCGTCCCGTTGAATATGATTCCGAGCATGAATGCCACCGCAAATGGCAGCATGGGGCACAGGGAGAGAGGCATAGGGAATTATGTGTCCCTGAAACTTACTGCATCAGGGGGTCGTTAATCAATGGTGTTCATGACCACCAGGAAGCTGCTCACTCCTATCACAATCCACAGTATGACCGCGAGCAGGAACGGCTTGAAGCCCACCGACTTCACCATCTTGACCGAGAGTCCGGCACCTATAAGGAAGAGTGTGAGCACAAGACCTTTCCGGGCAAGATACACGAGTGAGGATGTGAGCCATTCAGGCATAGGAAGATAGGTGTTGAGCACCATGGCAATGATGAACAGGAATATGAACCAAGGGATGGATATACTGCTCTTCCTGTCACGGAATATCACCATGGTGACAAGCGCGAGGGGTATTATCCACAGAGCACGCGTGAGCTTGATAAGCGTGGCAAGCTTAAGCGCGTCACCGGCATTGGCGACACCTTGTGCAGCAAGGAGATTGGAGTAGGCATCACCGGCACCCACCACAGAGGATGTGTCGTGGATGGCGATCGCCGCCCATGTGCCGAACTGCTGCGCGCTCATGTCGAAGAACGCTCCTATAGGGGGGAATATGAACAGTGCCACTGCATTAAGCACGAACACCACGCCCAATGACACAGCCATGTCACGGTCGTCGGCCTTGAGGACAGGTGCCACCGCGGCGATGGCACTGCCTCCGCATATTGCTGTTCCGGAAGATATGAGATAGGATGTCTTTCTGCCGATATGCAACCAGTATCCGACAAGGACACCTACCACCATTACGCTCACAACCGATACCACAGTGAAGAGCATGCCCTCACTGCCGCTCTTAAGCGACTCGGTGAGATTCATGCCGAAACCGAGCCCCACCACTGATGCCTGAAGAAGATACTTGGAGGTCTTTTTATTGAACTTCGGATAAGGGCATTCAAAAAACAGGGCATACATTATGCCGAGAAACAGAGCAAACCAAGGAGCCACAGCGACACCCGAGCCGAAGAGGTCGACAGGAAGTATCACCATAACAACCAACAGAATGTAGATGTACCTGCCTACTGCATTCATATTACCCAATTTAAGACCGAGATTTACATATTCCATATTCGCCATGATTCAAAAGCCTGGAGCAGAAGCATCTCCAGACCGTTCTTAACTTCGGCACCATGCTCAGCTCCTTTTCTCATAAATGCAGTGGTGTCAGGATTATATATAAGATCATACAGCAGATGATCGGGACCGAGAAGCCCATAGGGTATCGGAGGGAAACTGTCGACGGAAGGGTACATGCCGAGGGGGGTGGTGTTGACTATCACCTTGCGGGAAGCCATAACCTCCGGGGTAAGATCATCGTAGGAAAGCATGCCTCGGCGCGGAGAGCGAGAAACATATACCGATTCCACCCCAAGCGACTTAAGCCCCTGACGCACAGCCTTAGCGGCTCCGCCTGTGCCAAGAATGAGAGCCTTTGTGCGCTGCGGAGTGATGAGCGGCGATATAGAATCGCGGAAGCCTACGACATCGGAATTGTATCCCACCAATTCATAGTCATCCTCATCGTCGGGATCGTCGCGTATGATCTTTATGACGTTGACCGCACCGATCGCCTCCGCCTCGGGATCAAGGCGGTCAAGATAAGGGATCACTTTCTCCTTGTAAGGGATTGTGACGTTGAGCCCCGACAATCCGGGGTGATCGTCGAGCACCTCCTTTAGCTCAGTGACCGAGGGTATCTCAAAATTGATGTACCGTGCATCGATCCCCTCGGCGGCAAACTTGTCGTTGAAGAAGCCACACGAAAAGGAGTGTCCGAGAGGATAACCTATCAATCCGAAAATTTTATGCGTATCCATTTGGGAAATATGAAATTGCACAAAATTACTTGTTTCTGTTAAAATAAGCAACATTTTTTCACTTTTATACGGCAAGGAGAGTAGGATGATGGCTGTTTTTTAATCTTATTTATTTAATTTTTTAAGTCTATAGTGAAACTTTATTTACAATTCATCGTCTAATAGTTATGATTGCAAAGCAATAACACAGCTATGATAATAGACCTAAAAAACGTAAATAAATCATATCCGGGAGCTGTGCCTCTGCATGTGCTGAAGGATGTGAACCTACAGATCGAGAAAGGGGAACTTGTATCCATAATGGGGGCTTCAGGCTCAGGCAAGTCCACACTTCTCAACATTCTGGGCATACTTGACAATTATGACTCCGGGGAATATCATCTTGACGGCATTCTTATAAGGAACCTGACCGAGAACAAGGCCGCCGACCTACGCAACTACCTGATAGGATTTGTGTTCCAGTCGTTCAACCTCATAAACTACAAGAACGCGCTGGAGAATGTGGCACTGCCGCTGTTCTACCGCGGCATCTCACGCAAGAAGCGTAACGCACTGGCGATGGAGCAGCTTGAGAGGATGGGCATGTCAGACCGTGCCACGCATCTGCCCGGGGAACTGTCGGGGGGACAGAAACAGCGTGTAGCCATAGCCAGGGCCCTCATAACCAATCCGTCGATAATACTTGCTGACGAGCCGACCGGAGCCCTCGACTCGAAGACCTCCAAAGAGGTGATGGAGGTGTTCCGCAATCTCAATGAAGAGGGCCGCACCATAGTCATAGTGACCCACGATCCAGGTGTAGGAGAGCAGACCAACCGTGTGATCCGCATCTCGGACGGACGCATCGCCCTCCCTGACAGCACCATCACAGCCGCAAACCAATCAGACATCATCACATCCGCCCATCCGTAATGACCGATCTAATAAACGAGATACTTGCCACACTGAGCCACAACAAGCTACGCACAGCCCTGACAGGCTTTGCAGTGTCGTGGGGCATATTCCTGCTGATAGTGCTCCTGAGCGTGTCGGAGGGGCTGGTCAACGGAATGGAGTCGATGTTCTCGCAACGGGACACGGAGTCAATGACCATAGAGGGAGGATGGACCCACAAGCCCTACAAAGGACTTACGGACAACCGTCAGATAACTCTTCGGGAACGGGACATATCGATAATACAGAACCGCAACTCCAACGTGGTGACGCGCATCGCAGCTGACATACGCAACGACAGCGCGACAATATCAACAGGGAAGGACTATGTGACCGGAGGTTACCAGGGAGCCTACCCTTCCGCGCTCAAGAGCGAGGGGGCCACCATCATGGAGGGCAGGTTCATAAACGAAAACGACATAAGGTGGGGACGCCGCGTGATAGTGCTCCACAAGGACAATGCCCGCAATCTGTTCGGCAAAAAGTATCCTATAGGGGAACTCGTGAATATGAGCGGACTGACATTCACTGTGGTAGGCGTATATTCACATGAATGGAACACCCGCAGCTATATCCCCTACACTACCGCACGAAATCTCACCGGCGGGAGCGATAAGGTGAAGCGCATCACAGTAGGGGTCGACAACCTGAAAAACCTTGAGGAGGGGACTGCGGCGGAAGCAGGATTCTACTCCACGCTCGGGAGCGAGCATCAGTTTGACGCATCCGACAAAAGCGCGCTACGCATATGGAACCGCTTCAACCAGCATATTAAACAATCGTCGGCGATGGGAGCGCTCGGCGTGGCGATATGGATAATAGGTCTGCTCACAATGCTTTCGGGAATAGTGGGTGTAAGCAATATAATGTTTGTGTCAGTGAGGGAAAGGACCCATGAGATAGGTGTGAGACGCGCCATCGGAGCGCGCCCGCTGAGCATACTCAAACAGGTGATACTTGAGAGTGTCGCCATCACGACACTGTTCGGCTACATAGGAGTGGTGACCGGTGTGATAGCTGCGCAGGCAATCAGTGTGCTCACACAGCACATGTCGTTCATCAAGGACCCATCTGTCAATATCACCATAGCCATCCAGGTCACTGTGGTGCTGATCATCGCCGGGGCTTTGGCAGGACTGTTCCCGGCACTGAAATCACTTAAAATCAAGCCTGTGGAGGCACTCAGAGACGAATAGCAAATATGAAGAACCCGATATTTGACATAGAGAACTGGCGCGAGATAGGCACCACGCTTGCCCAGAACAAGACGCGCACTTTCATGACCGGCTTCGGAATATTCTGGGGAACCGCCATGCTTGCCCTTCTCCTTGGAGGAGCCGAGGGACTGAAGCATTTCATGTCGCGCAACTTTGAAGGATTCGCCACAAACGCCGCCACCATCTTTCCGGAACGCACGACCAAAAGCTATGCCGGATTCAACAAGGGGATGGCACTGGAAATGAACCTACAGGATGCCGACAATATACGCAGAGCCATACCTGACATAGAGAATTCATCGTCGGTCAACTTCATGTGGGCGAATGCCCTGTACGGAGACAAGAAATCCAACGCGCAGCTCACAGGGGTGGAGAATAAATACGACAAGATATTCGAGCCCATCATATTCGACGGACGTTTCCTGAATGAAGCCGACAATGCCAATTACCGTAAAGTGTGTGTGTTAGGGAAGAAAGTAGCCAGCGAACTGTTCGGAACGGCATCTGGTGTGGGCAATGACATACAGCTTAACGGCATATACTATAAAGTGATAGGGGTGGTGGGACAGATATCGGAAATCACTATAGGCGCAAACATGGATGAGTCGATATTCATACCCTCCAATTCGATGCGCCGGAGCTATAACCTCGGGGACAGAATCGACATCTTCATGATGACATTCCGTCAGGGCACGAAGCCTGGCAATTACGAAAAGCAACTGAGACGCATCATAGCATCCAACCATCCGATAGCTCCTGACGATGATGGAGCTTTCCATTACTTCAACATATCGGAAATGTTCGAGATGGTGGACAATGTGTTTGCCGGAATCACCCTTCTCGCACTGGTGGTGGGCACAGGCACCCTCTTGTCGGGAGTGATCGGCGTAGGCAACATAATGTGGATAATAGTGCGCGAACGCACACACGAGATAGGGATACGCCGCGCCATAGGCGCAAAGCCCCGCGACATAATAGCGCAGATACTATCGGAGTCCATGGTGCTCACGACGATTGCGGGGATAGCCGGAATAGTGTTTGCCGCAATCCTGCTCGGAGCCGCGGAGATTTTCACGGCAGGCCCGCAGGGACCCATAAAATTCCAGATGGATTTCAGCCAAGCCATAGGCATACTTGCAACGTTCCTGGTGCTCGGGACCGCAGCAGGTATCATCCCCGCAGTAAAAGCAATGAAAATAAAACCAATCGAAGCCCTAAACGACAAATAATTATTATCAAGATATGAAAAAGTTTTTCAGAATCCTGCTTTGGTCATTCATAGCCCTTCTTTTCGTGGGAACTTTCGTGTACCTGTTCATGAAATCACGTCCGAAGGAGATGCGCTATGAGATAGTCAGCCCCACGCTCGGGGACATAGAACGGAACACCGTGCTCACCGGCACCATAGAGCCACGCGACGAGATAGAGATCAAGCCCCAGGTGTCGGGCATAATCTCGGAAATCAATGTCGAGGCGGGCGAGATGGTAAAAGAGGGGGATGTGATAGCACGAATAAAGGTGATACCCGACGAGGGACAGCTATCATCGGCACTCTCGCGCATAGAGACAGCCAAGATAAACCTTGAGGACGCGAGCGCAAAACATGAGCGCAACACAATGCTGCTGGAGAAGAAGGTTATAAGCCGAGAGGAGTATGAGACCACCGCCACACAATACTCTCAGGCCAAAGCCGAGCTGAACGCCGCCCAGGATGCCTATTCGATTGTAAAGGAGGGTGTATCCAAGACCAACGCCAAAGGGAGCAACACGCTTGTGCGCGCCACCACATCGGGGCTGGTGCTGGATGTGCCAGTGAAGGTGGGATCGTCGGTGATACAGGCCAACACCATGAACGACGGCACCACCGTAGCCACCGTAGCCGATATGAACAACCTCATATTCAAGGGCAAGGTAGATGAGACAGAAGTGGGGCTGCTGAGCGTGAACCAGCCGATGAGGATATCTATCGGCGCGCTGCCTGACCTGCATCTCGATGCCGTGATAGAATACATAGCCCCAAAGGGAACCGAGACCAACGGCGCAAACACATTTGAAATAAAGGCGGCACTCACGGTGCCTGAGGGACAGCAGCTCAGAGCCGGATACAGCGCGAATGCCACTGTGCTGCTCAGCAAAGCCTCACAGGTGCTCACAGTGCCAGAAAGCGTGATAGAATGGGCAGGAGACAGCACATACGTGTATCTGCTCACCGACTCAATAGACGGACAGAAATTCGAACGCAAGGCTGTGACGACAGGGACATCGGACGGCGTGAACATAGAGGTGAGCTCAGGAATAACATCCGAATCCCATCTGCGAGGCCATATAATCGCTGACATGCCAAACAGCGGATCCAAAAAATAATACTGAGCTATGAAAATTACCGGTATATCCATACTGTCAGCACTGCTCATATCGGCAGCACTCCCTGCGAAAGCAGAGACATGGAGCCTGGACAGCTGCATAAATTATGCCATAGACCATAATCTCGATGTGCGTTCGGCACTCATAGAGCGTTATAAGGGTGACCTCAACGTCACTGAAGCCAAGGACCGTTTCCTCCCCACCCTCTCAGCCTCTGCCGCGCAAAGCTGGAGCTTCGGCAGGGGGCTTACGTCAGAAAACACTTATGCCAACCGAAACACATCGTCGACAGGATTCAATGTGTCGTTCTCGCTGCCAATATTCCAAGGGCTCAGCGCACTACGGCAGTTGCGACAGGCACAGGCGAACATACACACCCTCGACCTGAGAGTAGAGAACGCCAAGGATGATGTGACCCTCGGGGTCATCGCCTATTATCTACAGGTGCTTTACAGCAGGGAGATAGTGTCGGTGCGCAAGGAGGAGCTACGCCTGGCACAGACCCAGCTGGAACGGCAACAGATACTCTTCGAGGGTGACAAGGTGCCGGAGGTGGATGTGCTGCAAGCGAAATCGCAGGTGGCATCAAGCCAGGTGGCTGTGGTGAATGCAGAGAATGACTATTCACTCGCCCTGGTGGACCTGACGAGGGCTCTGGAGCTTAAGGGCACCGAGGATTTTGACGTTGAGCCTATAGACCTGGACGGAGAGCTGCCACGACTCGCATCTGCCGACGAGGTGTACAAGAATGCCCTCAACAATAATTCGGGTATACTCGCCGCTCGCTCATCGGTGGGGCTTGCTGACCATGCCATATCCATAGCCAAGACAGGGTATATACCCAAACTGTCGTTCAACGCCGGACTGGGTTCAAACTATTATACCATGTCGGGCATGCCGAGCAATTCTTTCGGCAGGCAGATGCGCGACAATTTCTCCAAGTCGCTCGGGTTTTCACTGAACGTGCCGATATTCGACGCTTTCAACACCCGCAACCAGATACGTCAGGCACGTGCCCAGAAGCTGTCAGCCGAGCTGGAACTTGAACGGCAGGAGAGCAATCTGCTGAAGACCATCCGCCAGGCCCACAGCCAGGCAGAGGGCGCGGAAGCCCAATACCGCGCCGGGGAGACGGCTGTTACCTCTGCCAAGGCGGCTCTCGATGCAATGACCGAGAAGTTCACTTACGGACGCGCCAATGCCACCGAATGGGAACAGGCTCGCTCCAACTATATAACGACCCTGTCGCAACAGGTTCAGGCCAAATACGAGATGATACTCCGAAACAGGATACTGAACTTCTATAACAAGGTAAGATAGAAATCACCTCGACAGAAGGGATACAAAAGTATCAGAAGAACAAAAGAAACAGAAGATTTAGAGCTTGTTATAAAACAAATGTGAATTGAGCATCTGCCGAATGCTGAAGTGCACCCCAAAAGTTGTACATAAAACTTTTGGGGTGCACTTCATTGTTGAAGGTGGGGAATAATTAAAAGAACTTTTGTTTCTTTTGTCCTTCTGATACTTTTGTATCTCTTTATTCTTCTATGCGGCGGGCTCCGTCAGAGATGATGACATCGTAGATCTTGGGGGCGTGACCGTACTTGGCATTGAATTTTTCTTTGGCTGTGGCTATGAAGTGGTCGTACTTGTCGTCGGCAACAAGGTTGATGGTGCAGCCGCCGAAGCCTCCGCCCATAATCCGTGAGCCTACCACTCCGCACTCCCGGGCTATGTCGTTGAGGAAATCGAGCTCCTCGCAAGACACTTCATAGTCCTTGGACAGACCGCGGTGAGTCTCGTACATGAGGCGTCCTACAGTGTCGATGTCGCCACGGTTGAGGGCGTCGCACACGTCGAGCACGCGCTCTTTCTCCTCGATGACAAACTTGGCACGCATATAGTCCTCGGCGGAGATGTCGCCCTTTACGGCTTCGAGATCAGCCATCTCGGCATCACGGAGGGTGTCGATGCCGAGACGCTTTGCCACTCGCTCACATGACTGGCGACGCTTGTTGTAGGGGGAATCCACAAGTTCGTGCTTCACCACGGAGTCAACAAGCACGAGCCTGTGGCCGTCGATGCTGAAGGGGAAATATTCGTACTCAAGCGAACGGCAATCGAGACGTATGAGGCAGTCCTTCTTTCCGAACACGGATGCGAACTGGTCCATAATGCCGCAATTCACTCCGCAATAGTTGTGCTCGGTGGACTGACCGATCTTGGCAAGCTCGAATTTCTCAATGGAGTTGCTGTTGAAAAGGTCGTTCAGGGCGTATGCGAAGCATGATTCGAGTGCGGCAGATGATGAGAGGCCTGCTCCGAGGGGCACATTGCCTGCAAAAACAGCATCAAAGCCTTTGACAACACCTCCGCGCTTGAGGGTCTCACGGCATACTCCGAACACATAGCGTGCCCACTGCTGTGATGGTGCGTCCTCTTCGCTGAGCCCGAAAGATGATTTCTCATCAAGGTCAATGGAGTAGAGATTGACTGTGTCGGTGCCGTTGGGACGGATGTCAGCCATGATCACTTTGTCGATGGCTCCGGGGAATACGAAGCCTCCATTGTAGTCGGTGTGCTCGCCAATGAGATTGATGCGTCCGGCTGATGCGTAAAGTGTGCCCTTTCCGCCGAATCGTTGGTCAAAAGCCTTGACGATTTTTTCTTTTAATTCCATGGTAATTATTGTGTTTCAGAACATTTTATCGGGGTATATGCCATCGTTGTGGAGCTGAGCGAACTTCTCGACAACGCCAGGACGGTCAGCGGCATAGGTGACTCCAAACCAGCGGGAGTCGGTGTCGAGCACCTTGACTGTTGCCTCGCCGTTGTGGATAAGGGTGTCGATACAGAGGGGGATGAAGAATTCAGCCTTGGGTGTGTCGATATCCTTATCGAGAAATTTTCTGAACTCACGTTCGCTGAAGTCGAAGTAGTCGGGTGTGAATCCCCAAAGGTTCATAGACACGGGTGTCATGGGGTCGAGTGTCTGCTCAACGCCGTTCTCGTCGGTGAACACGATGTCGCCGTTGGGGGCATAGCTTATGGCAGTGCGCTCGACCACACCAGTGAGATTGCCGTCGGCACCTGTGGAGCATACGCCGCGAGCCACGGAGCCGTTCTCGGTCATGGTGTTGCCCACACGGAATCCGACCATCGAGTAGTCGCCCTTGCGGTCGCGTGGACGCATGAGGTCGTCGGCTATCACGCGGAATGCGTCGCGCCCATAGAAGTCGTCGGCATTTATGACTGCAAATGGCTCTCTGATGACTTCATTGCCCATGAGCACAGCATGGTTAGTGCCCCATGGCTTGCTGCGGTCAGGGGGGCATGTGTAGCCTTCGGGGAGCTTGTCGGTGGACTGGAACACGACTTCGACAGGTATATGCCCCTCGTATTTTGAAAGGATCTTTTCGCGGAAATCATTTTCAAAATCCTTGCGGATAACAAATACCACCTTACCGAATCCGGCCTGGATGGCATCGTAGATGGAATAGTCCATGATGGTTTGCCCCTGAGGTCCGAGCGGATCAAGCTGCTTGAGTCCACCATAACGACTGCCCATACCGGCAGCAAGGACGAAAAGTGTGGGTTTCATAAAAAATATTGAAATTTGACTGTATTACGTTTTTACTTGAATGTGAATCTGATTGTCTCTTTGTACTCTTCGCCGGGACGGAGGACAGGTGACGGGAAGGAGGGCTTATTAGGGGCATCGGGGAATCCCTGGCATTCGATAGCCACACCGTCGTAGTCCTGATAGGCGGCTCCGGAGATACTTTCGGGGCATCCTGCGAGCCAGTTGCCTGTGTAAATCTGCATGCCCGGCTGTGTTGTCTCAACAATGAGACTGCGTCCGGAGGTGGCTCCGCGCAGCTCTGCCACAGGGATGAGCCGTCCTTTCTCGTAGCCGTCAATGACCCAGCAATGGTCATAGCCCTTGCCTATCTTCAGTGCTTCGAAATCCGCCTTGATGTCCTTGCCTATGGCTTTGAACGAGGTGAAGTCCATGGGTGTGCCCACTACGGAGGCTATCTCTCCGGTGGGGATCTGAGTGTCGTCGGTGGGGAGCCATCGCGATGCATTGAGCTTGAGCTCATGGGACAGCACGGTGCCTGAGTTCTCTCCGTCGAGATTGAAATACACGTGATTGGTGAGGTTGAGGACGGTGGGCGCATCGGTCACTGCTCCGATATTAAGGGTGAGGACATTGTTGTCGTCCCAGATGTATTCGGCTGTGGCTGTGAGATTGCCCGGGTATCCTTCCTCTGCGTCGACGGAGGTGTATGTCATTACTACTCTGCCATCGTTCTCTTCGCTTATGTCCCATATACGGTTCATGAATCCTTCAGGGCCTCCGTGGAGGGCGTTGGGACCGTTGTTGATGGCAAGTGTGTATTCCTTTCCGTCGAGGGTGAAGCGACCATTGGCGATGCGGTTGGCGAAACGTCCGGGTATCTTTCCGGCGCATGGACCGTCGGCGATCCAGGATGCGGCATCCTTGTATCCGAGAGCCACATTAGCCATGTTGCCGTTGCTGTCGGGCACGATTATAGATATGATTCCGGCTCCGAGTGTGGAGAGTGTCACGCTTGAGCCTTTGCTGTTGGTGAGGGTAAGATGAGTGATTTCACCCTTCGGGGAGGGGTAAAAGACTTTGGTAATAGACATGATGATTATTCAATAAGTAACCGCCGGGACGTAGCATTCCGGCAACGCAAATATAGCGATTTATCTTATTGTATCCAACCCTCCGGGAGCAAAAATTAGTGAAAAAGGGTGGGTAGCGGATGATCAGAAGGACCGTTCGCGACGGGAGGCGTCAATGCGCAGAAGTATGAAAACGAGGAATGTGAATCCCCACAGGGATGAGCCGCCGTAGCTGAAGAACGGAAGCGGGATACCTATCACCGGGCACAATCCTATAACCATGCCTATGTTGATGGCTATATGGAATATGAAATAACTTGCAACACAGTAGGCGTAGACTCTGCCGAACACGGTGGGCTGCCGCTCGGCAAGGGCGAGGACCCTCAATATGAGCACGACAAAGAGCAGCAGCACAGCGGACGCTCCTACGAAGCCTTCCTCTTCGCCAATGGTGCAATAGATGAAGTCGGTGTGCTGCTCCGGGACATATTTCAGCTTGGTCTGCGTGCCGTTAAGGAAGCCTTTGCCCCACATGCCTCCGGATCCGATGGCTATCTTGGACTGGTTGACATTGTAGCCTGCTCCCTGAAGGTCGTCCTCTATGCCTAAAGCCACTTTGATACGCATCTGCTGATGGCCCTTGAGCACCGAGGTGAACGTGTAGTTGACCGAGAGCATGAAGGCTATGGAGACGAGTGCCGCCGAGATGGTGATGGGGAGGTGACGCCCCTTGGACTTGAACATAAGCAGCACACAGTAGACAAGCGCGACGGCTATGACCGCAAGGAAGAATATGAGACCCGGGATCTCAAGATTGACAAGGGTGAGAAGCGATGCCAGCACGCCGCTCCCAACAAACCAAAGGAAGACGTTGCGCGCGGCATCAATATCCCTGCAATAGATGGCGAGCATCGCCACTACAAGGACCATTATCATTATGAAGACCGCAGCCTGCCCCACAGGAATGCCGAGGAGAAGGGAGCCTGTGAATTTGACTTCGACCACGAAGAAGACTACGGCGCAAAGCGCGGCGAGGAGCACAAGTCCGCTCATGCCTTCACGGTAGAGGACAAAAAAGAGCGACATGTACACGAGTGCGGAGCCTGTCTCGTCCTGCCCCAGGATGAGGAGCACAGGCAGGAAGATGATCAGGAGGGCTCGGGCGTAATTCTTGCGTGAGGCGTTGAGCGTGAAGTTGTAGCTTGAAAAGAGCTTGGCAAGGCACAGGGCTGTGGCAAACTTTCCGAACTCCGCAGGCTGAAGGCTCATAGGTCCTATCTTCAGCCATGAATGGGAGCCTTTGATGTCGGGGGCAATGAATATGGTGACCAGCAGCAAGAGCAGCAATCCGGCATATATGACGTAGGCATAATTCTCGTAGACGCGCACATCTATGAGCAGGATGACCAGTCCCATAGCCAATGACAGTCCTATCCAACGGAACTGCTTGCCGGAGAATTCGGCAAAGCTGAGCATGTTGGCATGGTCGAAATCGTAGCTTGCGGCGTAGATGCTCACCATCCCAAGCCCGACGAGGATGATGTAGAGCACTACCGTGAACCAGTCGACGTATTTGAATACGGATGCTGAGGTCTCGTTCTGCTGCATAGATCAGTGTTTTTTTGTTCCGGCAAACTGTATAGTATTGCTCTGTAGCATTCTCTCTTCAAGATATTTCCGTTCGGGAGGTATGTGTCCGCGCAGATACTTCTCCATAACGAGGGAGCCTATAGGGACACCGAATGTGGCTCCGAAGCCTGCGTTCTCGACATAGACCGCCACAGCGATCTTAGGCTGGTGGTAGGGTGCGAAGCCCATGAACGCCGAGTGGTCGCGGCCGTGAGGGTTCTGCGCCGTACCGGTCTTGCCGCAGACCTCTATGTCAGGGAGGTTGGCAAGGCGGCATGTGCCTCCGGTGACTGCCATACGCATTCCCTCTGCCACTTCCTCGTACCATCTTCGGTCGATAGATGTGTCGTGACGCTCAAGAAATTCCCCGGGGACCACGGTGTCCTGGATCTCCTTGACCACATGGGGGGTGATGTAATGTCCACGGTTGGCGATTGTTGCCGAGAGGTTGGCTATCTGTAGCGGGGTGGCAAGGATCTCGCCCTGCCCGATAGCTATGGATATCACTGTGGCCGCGCTCCAGTGTCCGTCGCCGTAACGCTTGTTGTAGTATTCCACATTGGGGATGAAACCGCGGTACTCGCCAGGGAGGTCTATTCCGAGCTTATAGCCGTATCCTTGTGCCACCATGTGGTTCTTCCATATCTCAAAGGCGTTTGCCACCGAGCCGTATTTGCTTTTCTTATCGATCATGGCTCTGAGGCCCCAACAGAAGTAGGCGTTGCAGGATGTCTGGAGCGCGGGCTTGAGGGGTAGTGGCGAGCCGTGACCGTGACACCCCACCTTGAGCCTTCCAAGGATGAATCCGTGATAGCATGGGAACGGTGTGGACGGGGTGATTATCCCTTCCTGGAGATATATCAGTCCCTGTGTGGGCTTGAATGTGGAGCCAGGGGGATAGGTAGCCTGTATAGCCCTGTTGAGTAGCGGCTTGTCGAGGTCCTGCATGAGCTTGTTGTAATTGTTGCCACGCTCTCGTCCGACAAGCAGTGTGGGGTCGTAGGTGGGTGCTGTGACAAGACAGAGCACTTCGCCGGTGGACGGCTCTATTGCCACGACGGCGCCTTTCTTATTGACCATCAATGATTCGGCATACTGCTGAAGCTCGATGTCAAGGCTGAGCTTTATGTTCTTTCCGGCTATCGCCTCGCGGTCGAGCGCGCCATCCTCGTATCGTCCCTGTATTCGTCCCAGGGCGTCGCGCATAAGCACTTCGGTTCCTTTGACTCCTCGCAAAAAACGCTCGTAGGTGTGCTCCACTCCTATGTCGCCCATGTAGTCACCGCGCATATAGTAGGGGTCCTTCTCCATGTCGGCAGGCGCGACTTCCCTGATGTTGCCGAGGACATTGGACGCGCAATTGTAGTTGTATTCCCTAAGGATGCGTTTCTGGATATAAAACCCCGGGAAGCGGTAGAGCTTCTCCTGCAAACGTCCGTACTCTTCGGACGAAAGGTGGGAAAGAAGTTTCTGCGGTGAGTAGGGGGACCATCCCGGATTGCGTCTCTTGTCGCGCATGTCGGTCATGCGTCTGACAAGATCCCCGGGGGTGATGTTGACCGCGTTGCAGAAATCGATAGTGTCGAATTCCCTGATGTCGCGCGGGATGATCATCACGTCGTAGGCGGGCTGATTGTACACTACAAGGCGTCCGTCACGGTCATATATTATGCCGCGAGACGGATATACAGCCTTACGCAGAAAGGCGTTGGAATCGGCGGAATCCTTGTACTTCGCCTCCATCACCTGGAGATTGAAGAGGCGTATCACATATATGATAGCGATGATAACTATGAATCCGCCTATGACATATTGCCGTTTGGCAAGGTTATAGTCTTTTCTCACTTCGTGGAGTCATTATGGAGTCGATGCCGAGCATTATAATCATTGACAGGAATGTGCTGAATATGATGCGCAGCACCAGTTGGAGAGGGTTAAAGAACGTGAATGCCTCGATCGTGAAGATAAGCGCGCAATAAATGAGCGTAAGGGTGAGAAGATACTTCATGTACACTCCGGCTCCGAGCGACATCATTGACGGCTCGGGACGGACGAGATCCTCCTCACGCGGCACATAGAGACGGAGGACAGGACGTTTCAGCATGGCGAGGACCGTGCACGCCACGGCGTTCATGCCGTAGGTGTCGGAGAACACGTCGACAATGAGCCCGAGAAAGAATCCTATGGTAAGCACCCAATTGACCGCAAGGGTTATGGGGAGACGTATGATGAGGTATATGAAGACCATAGGCACCCCCACATTGAACAGGCATATGTGGTTGAACACTATCACCTGAGCGAATACGAGAATCACTCCGAGTAGGATAAACTGCAAAGTAAGCTTGCTCATCGCTTTTGGGTTGCTGGGGAGAGGACGGGGGTTATGATGTTTCTATTTGATATTCTTTATCTCAAGTTCCTTCTCGACTGCCGACAGTTCGTCACGCATGTTGTCGCGTATGACCCGCACTGTGGAGAGGGTGGAGAAATCGGTGAACAGTTTCACACGGAGAGTGTAGAAATTGTCCTCGATGTCGCGTGTGCTTGACAGCACTGTGCCTACAGGCACACCCTCGGGGAACACGGATGAGTATCCACTGGTGACTATTGTGTCGCCCGGGGTAAACTCGGAGTGCTTCGGGAGCTCTTCGAGAAGAGCTTCGCCGGGGTCCTGACCGTCCCATCCCAGCGAGCCGACCTGGTCATGCCCTTTCACCTTGCACGACAGACGCAGGTAGGGGTTGAGCACGGATATGAGCCGTGCGGTGTGATCGCCGACCACGTTAACTATGCCTACAATTCCGTTCTGGTCCATCACTCCCATCTCGGGCTCTATGCCGTCGAGCCGTCCTTTCTGAATCGTGATATAGTTGTGCGCACGATTGACGGAGTTGTTGATAACATGGGCTATCACGAAATGGTAGCGTGACAATGCGGAGTCCACACTCATGGTGTCGGCATATGCCTTTTCGCGATAGTTGCGTATCACATCGTTGAGACGGTATATCTCAAGCTCAAGATCGGAGTTGCGACGCTGCAGGTCCTCGTTGATCTCCTTAAGAAAGAAGTACGAGGACACACTGTTGGTGGTACTGTAGAGTCCTGATGCAACCCTGTTGGCTGACGTCAGATACACATGATGCTGGAACGGGTTGCCCGAGAAGAGCAACACGAATCCGGCAATCAGGTATACGAAGAACAGAAACCACGAACTGAACCTTACAAGGAATTTAAGCAGCTCGCTCACTGTGAGGGATTATCCTAAAGAATTAGCAGGAATAAGTAACGGTAGAGGTCAGGCGGCAGCGGGTCACCTGATAAGGAACGAGAATGTCTCGATGTTCTTGAGTGCCACACCTGTGCCCTTAGCCACTGCGAGCAGGGGGTCCTCGGCGATATGGAACTGGATGCCGATCTTGTCGGTGAGACGCTTGTCAAGACCGCGGAGCATCGCGCCGCCGCCGGCAAGGAATATACCGTTCATTACAATGTCGGAGTAGAGTTCAGGCGGGGTCTCGTCAAGAGCCTGGAGGACGGCTGCCTCGATGCGGGATATCGACTTCTCTATGCAATGGGAAATCTCCTGGTAGCTGACAGGCACTTCCATGGGGAGGGCTGTCATCTTGTTAGGACCGTGGACGATGAAGTCCTCCGGCGGATTCTCAAGCTCGGTGAGGGCGGAACCCACGTGGATCTTGATCATCTCGGCTGTGCGCTCGCCCACCTTTACGTTGTGGACGCGGCTCATGTGCTCCATGATGTCGTCGGTGAGGTCGTCGCCTGCCACCTGGATGCTCTTGTTGGAGACGATGCCTCCGAGTGAAATCACGGCAATCTCGGTGGTACCGCCACCTATATCGACAATCATGTTGCCCTGAGGGGCGAGAACGTCGATGCCGATACCGAGCGCGGCTGCCATGGGTTCGTAAATCATGTAGACATCACGTCCGCCGGCGTGCTCGGAGGAGTCGCGGACGGCACGGATCTCAACCTCGGTGGAGCCTGAGGGGATGCCTACAACCATCTTCATTGAAGGAGAGAACCAGTTGTTCTTGGAGCTGGCTTTCTTGATGAGCCCGCGGATCATCATCTCGGCAGCATTGAAGTTGGCTATGACGCCTTTACGCAGAGGGCGTATGGTCTCTATGCCGTCGTTCTCCTTGCCTTGCATGAGCTTGGCCTCGCGCCCTACAGCCATAAGCTTGCCGGTGCGCTTCTCCAGTGCTACAATCGAGGGCTCGTCGATGACGATCTTATCGTTGTGTATGATGATAGTATTGGCAGTACCAAGGTCAATAGCTATCTCTTTGGTGAATGAAAAAAGTCCCATTTAAGTCTGTGTTTAAATGCAGTAAGAGGAAAGTGTTGCGGTGTGTGTTACTAATCAGTGCTTGAAGTGACGGAACCCGGTGATGACCATCGCCATATCGTGCTCGTTGCAGTAGGCTACGCTCTCGTTGTCACGGATGGAGCCTCCGGGATGAATCACTGCCGTGATGCCTGCCTGACCGGCTATCTCCACACAATCAGGGAAGGGGAAGAATGCATCGGACGCCATTACCGCACCGTTGAGGTCGTGGCCGAATGAACGAGCCTTCTCGATAGCCTGCCTGAGAGCGTCGACACGTGAAGTCTGACCGACACCGCTGGCAAGGAGCATACCGCCCTTGGCAAGAACGATGGCGTTGCTCTTGGAGTTCTTGACAATCTTATTGGCAAAGAGGAGGTCGGAGGCCTGCCCGGGTGTCACTGCCTTCTCGGTGACCTGCTGAAGATCCTCAGTGGTCTCCACCTTAAGGTCGCGGTCCTGAACCAACGCGCCGTTGAGACATGAGCGGAACTGGCGTGTGGTGCCGAGGGGTGATTTCTGGACGAGGATTATACGGTTTTTCTTCTGCTTCAGCACCTCAAGGGCCTCGGGTGTGTAGGCAGGAGCTATTATCACTTCAAAGAATATCTTGTTGATCTCCTCAGCAGCTTCGGCATCCACGGTGCCGTTGGTGATGAGGACTCCTCCGAATGCGCTCACGGGGTCACCTGCCAGGGCTTCCTTCCATGCCTCGGCAATGGTGGGACGAGTGGCGAGACCGCAGGCATTGTTGTGCTTGAGCACTGCAAAGGTAGGCTCGGAGAACTCAGAGACAAGTGTGACAGCCGCATCAATGTCAAGGAGATTGTTGTATGATATATCTTTGCCATGAAGCTGCTCAAACATGCCGTCGAAATCGCCATAGAAAGTACCTTTCTGGTGAGGGTTCTCGCCATAGCGCATGGTCTTGGCATCATCGAACGCTATGCGAAGCTCCTTGCACTCGGCTATCGGAGACTCGACGGAAGTGGAAGCGAAGTAGTTGCAGATGTCAGTGTCGTAGCCTGACGAAACGGCGAAAGCCTGTCCGGCAAACCAGCGACGCTCCTCAAGGGATGATTCCGCGCCATTGCGCCTGAGCATTTCAGCGAGGGGGGCATACTGTGCCTTGGATGCCACGATGACAACATCGTTGTAGTTCTTTGCCGCACCGCGGATAAGGGATATGCCGCCTATATCTATCTTCTCGATGATATCAGCCTCGGATGCTCCCGATGCCACGGTCGCGCTGAAGGGATAGAGGTCGACGATCACGAGATCGATCTCGGGGATATCATACTGCGCTATCTGAGCGCGGTCGCCCTCATTGTCGCGGCGGTTAAGGATACCACCGAACACCTTGGGGTGAAGAGTCTTGACGCGTCCGCCAAGAATAGACGGATAGCCGGTAAGGTCCTCGACAGCGGCACATTCGTAGCCCAATCCTTCGATGAAGGAGCGTGTACCTCCGGTAGAAATGAATTTCACTCCATTGCTGTTGAGAAGCGACAAAATTTCTTCGAGCCCGTCCTTATAGAACACTGATACGAGCGCGGTCTTGATGCGTTTATTATCTGACATGAGGGTAGCTATTGGATTTTTCAGAGTGCAAAGGTAGTGAATTTTACTCACTTAATAAAGCCATAGAAGAAGTTTTAAGAAACTTTTTTATCTGTCATTCAAGGCTGCCTACCACAAGGAAGGCCAGGCCGACAAGCAGCATGGAGAGGTCGACAAGCTTGAGGCGGATGTTCTTTTCGTGGAGTGCCACCACTCCGTAGAAGAATGACACGATGACACTCCCACGGCGTATCATAGAGACAACGGCTATCATGGAGCCGTCCAGCGACAGGGAGTAGAAGTAGGCTATATCGGCGACTGTGAGGAACACGGATATGAGCGGGATGGTCCACCGCCATCGCAACGGTGTGGAGACTCCGCTGACTCTCATTATCACGAAGAGTGTCACCCCCATGATGACAAGCTGATAGAGCGAATACCATGCCTGGACCTCAAGAGGCTCGAAGCGAGTGAGAAGGTATTTGTCGTAGAGGGCACTCACTGCGCCGAGTGCGGTGGCACCTATCGCCATCCATACCCATCGGCTGTGCTTCAGGGAGAAACCCTCCCTGCCCCCTACCCTGCTGATGAAGAACAGGGACCAGAAGCCGATGATGACGCCGGTCCACTGCCATGCGTTGAGGCGTTCGCCGAAGATGACAAGCGCGCCGACCAGCACAAGAACAGGACGTGAAGCATTGACGGGACCGGCAATGGTGAGAGGCAGGTGCTTGATGCTGGCATAGCCCAACAGCCAGGAGCCAAGGACTATGCCCGACTTTATGAGTATGTAGCCGTGGCCGGCAAGAGTGTTGCCCAAGCCATAATTGCCGTGGGAAATCCCGATGATGATCACAGGGAGCATGAAAAGCGCGCCGAAGCATGTGTTGAGGAAGAGTACTCCGAGCACGTTGTTGCCGCTGACGGAGAGCTTCTTCATCACATCATAGAACCCAAGGCAAAGTGCCGAGAGCGTGGCAAGAAGAACCCACATATGTCAAGCAAAAGCGGGTTATGCCAGTGATGCCTGAGCATCCTCAGCGGGGGCGAGACGATTTGCCATCACGACCGCTTTGGTGATGTGGTCGCATATGTGGTCCTCACCGAGGAGCCTGTCGATACCGGCATTGACAAGAGCCTCACGCACATTGTCCTTGACCCCCGACAATACCACATGGATGCCAGCCTCCTGGGAGGACTTTATAAGAATCTCAAGGTTGTGGATGCCTGTTGAGTCGATGAACGGGACTTTGCGCATACGGATTATGCGCACGGAGGGCTTGCGTCCGAGGGTGGAGCGCATCATCTCGTCGAACTTTGTGGCGACACCGAAGAAGAAAGGACCGTCAATCTCATAGATCTCTACTCCGGGGTTGACGTTGAGCACCTCATGGACTGTGGACTCCGACCCTTCGGCTATATCGAGCTTCTGGGAGTACACCTTGATCTCAATGTTATCCATCACACGACGGAGGAACAGGATTATGGCAAGGAGCAGCCCCATCTCTATAGCGATGGTGAGGTCGAATATCACTGTGAGAAGGAAGGTGACGGCAAGAACGGATATGTCGCTCTTGGGGCTGTGGAACAACGCGCGTATGGTGCGCCATCCGCTCATGTTGTAGGCTACAACTATGAGCACCGCTGCGAGGCAGGACATGGGCACAAGGTTGATGAGCGGCATGAGGAAGAGGAATATGAGGAAGAGGACGACCGCGTGCACGATGCCGGCGACAGGTGTGCGTCCGCCGTTTGTGATATTGGTCATGGTGCGTGCGATGGCTCCGGTGACAGGGATGCCGCCGAAGAACGGGACGACGATATTTGCCATGCCCTGCCCGATAAGCTCGGTGTTGGAATCGGTGCGTGATCCGGTGACACCGTCGGCGACAGTAGCCGACAGGAGGCTCTCTATAGCTCCTAGGATGGCTATCGTGAACGCCGAGGGGAGGAGACGGTTGATGGTCGCCATGTTGAGCTCGAAACCGTGAGGCTGCGGGATATCTGTGGCAAGCTCACCGAAGCGGTCGCCGATAGTCTCGACATGGATGCCAGGGATGAGGAACACCACAGCGGTGACGATGATGATAGCGAGCAGGGCTCCGGGCAGGCGGCGCGACAGCTTAGGGGTGATGACTATTATCAGCAATGACACCACTCCCACGATGAGCGTGGCAGGATCGACCGATCCGAAACTGGAGATATACATCCCCCACTTAGGGATGAACTCACTCGGGACATTCCTGAGACCAAGCCCGAAGAAGTCGTTGATCTGAGTGGAGAATATGGTGAGAGCTATACCGGCTGTGAAGCCGACTACTATCGGATAAGGGATGAACTTGATGACTGTGCCGAGACGGAACATGCCGAGGGCAACAAGGATCAGACCAGCCATGAACGTAGCCACGGCGAGGCCTTCGAGACCGAAGTTGGCAATGATGTTGTAGACAATCACAATAAACGCGCCTGTGGGCCCGCCTATCTGCACGGAGCAGCCACCGGCCGCCGACACTATGAAGCCACCAATTATGGCTGTGATCAGACCGACAGTGGGGTTGACACCACTTGCTATGCCGAAGGCGATCGCCAAAGGGAGAGCGACAATGCCGACAACGATTCCAGCTATAAGGTCGGCCTTAAATTTGTCAAAAGAATATTGACTCAAGGCTGAAAACAATTTAGGCCTAAAGTCCAACGGTCCTGTTAAATTCATGTTTGATTAATAAACTTTCTTACTCTTTTCTATTGCGGCTGCAAAATTACATAAAAACCCTTACCCCGACACAAATTTATACTGTATAATTTTGTCGTTTTCACATTTATATGTTAATTTTGGAGCTAATTGTTAAATTGGAAATTGTGTGATCTGTTAAATTTTTGCAACAATTACACGTTACGATTGTTAATATAATAAGAATTCACTTTCCTGTACACACTGAGGGATATATACTCTACAACAGACATATGAAAAAATCTACAATCTGGTTCCTTACCATAATTATGGCACTCACGTTGTCAGGGTTGCTTTATGTACAGATAATGTACATGAACAACATGAAGAAGATGCGTGACGACCAATTCGCCGAAGGGGTGAAGAGGTCGCTCTATGCCGTAAGCACAAGTCTGGAACAGAATGAGGCAAAATATTTCCTGGAGGAAGATATGTCGTCGTTGCAGTCGGACCTGTATCCCCGCGTGAACCCGGACGGGTCGGTGGGCATCAACAACACGTTCACAACGCCAGAGGGCATCAACTATGACCTGTCGCTGAAGATGAAGGTGGACAGGCGCACGGTGTCGCCGTCGATGCGCGAGCTCATGAGGGGGAAGTATCTCTATCAGAAAGGGCTGCTTGACGAGGTGATACTCTCGATACTCAACCAGTCGAGCAACCGTCCGATCACAGAGCGAGCCGACTCGGCGGAGGTGGCAAGGTATCTGCGTTCGGAGCTTGACAACAACGGGCTGTCGCTGCCGTTTGAGTTTGCGGTGGTGAACCGCATCGGGGCATTCGTGTACAAGTCGGCCGGCTTCAGCCCTTCGGTGAAGGACCAGTCGAGCATGTTTGTACAGACCCTCTTCCCTAATGACCCCAAGAACAAGATGTATTACCTCAAGGTGTATTTCCCTACCAGAAGTGACTATATCTTCGACTCCATAAGGTTCATGATACCGTCGTTCATATTCTCGTTCATCCTGCTTGTGACGTTTGTGTGCACCATAATACTTGCGTTCAGGCAGAAGAAGCTCACAGAGATGAAGAACGATTTTATCAACAATATGACCCACGAGTTCAAGACCCCTATCTCGACCATATCACTTGCCGCACAGATGCTCAACGACAATGCGGTGCTTAAATCGCCCGCCATGCTCGGGCATATATCGACGGTGATAAATGATGAGACCAAGCGACTGAGGTTTCAGGTGGAGAAGGTGTTGCAGATGTCGATGTTTGACCGCCAGAAAGCCACTCTGCGCCTACAGAATGTGGACGCCAACCAGATCATAGCCGGCATAACGTCGACTTTCAAGCTCAAGGTGGAGAAATACGGCGGACATATAGAGACATTCCTTGGAGCCAAGGAGTCGACCGTGAATGTCGATGAGATGCATTTCACCAATGTGATATTCAATCTGCTTGACAATGCGGTGAAGTATCGCCGGGAGGATGTGCCGCTGGAACTGAAAGTGTCGACAAGGAACGTGAAGGCTCACGGAGAGGAGCGTTTCCAGGTAAGCATTCACGACAACGGCATAGGGATGCGGCGAGAGGATCTAAAGAAGATATTCGAAAAATTCTACCGTGTCTCCACCGGCAACCGCCACGATGTGAAGGGTTTCGGGCTCGGGCTCGCTTATGTGAAGAAGATGGTGAGCGAACTCGGGGGCGAAATAAGCGTGGAGAGCGAAATCAATGTAGGAACAAAATTTATAATAACTCTACCAATAACTCTAAATTAAGAAATTATGGAAGATCGTTTGCGCATACTACTATGTGAGGATGACGAGAACCTCGGAATGCTTCTCAGGGAATACCTGCAGGCCAAGGGGCTCAACGCCGATCTCTTTCCCGATGGCGAAAGTGGATACAAGGCTTTCCTAAAGGGCAAGTACGACCTGTGTGTGCTTGACGTGATGATGCCCAAGAAGGACGGATTCGCGCTCGCACAGGAGATACGCACTGTCAATTCCGAAGTCCCCATCATCTTCCTCACCGCCAAGTCACTCAAAGAGGATATCCTTGAGGGCTTCAAGATCGGTGCGGATGACTATATCACCAAGCCATTCTCTATGGAGGAACTCGTGTTCCGCATCGAGGCAATCCTGCGCCGCGTCAAGGGCAAGAAGGGCAAGGAGATCACTATGTACAAGATAGGCAAGTTCACGTTTGACACTCAGAAGCAGGTGCTTCTGATCGATGACAAGGTGACCAAGCTTACCACCAAGGAGTCGGAGCTCCTGAGCCTGCTCTGTGCACATGTCAATGAAATCCTTGAGAGGAACTTCGCTCTCAAGACCATATGGATTGACGACAATTATTTCAACGCGCGCTCAATGGATGTCTACATCACCAAGCTGCGCAAGCATCTTAAGGATGATCCGTCAATCGAAATCATCAATATCCACGGCAAGGGCTATAAGCTCATCGCACCGGAGGTCGAGGCAGGCAACTGATCCAGCCACAGGACTTTCTCTAAGGTCAAAAGATTGATATCAATATACACGACAGAAACAGCGTCGGAGGCGTGATGCCTCCGAC